>Ga0307517_10000455_pt1 | contig 70447 bp, 112 predicted proteins | sample 23_EM_MG_FD_194515 | JGI IMG/M metagenome (GOLD analysis project Ga0307517, IMG submission 194515) | Populus trichocarpa ectomycorrhiza microbial communities from riparian zone in the Pacific Northwest, United States - 23_EM | ecosystem: Host-associated > Plants > Roots > Unclassified | place... | reverse complement strand
GCTTTTCATCTTCTCGTATCTCGTCGGCTCGAGGTTTGTAGAGAATCGCTAGCACACAAGAAAATCAGAAGACGATAACATGCAAAACTCTACCAGGCAAACTCACGTTTTGGGAGCTGTAATCTCTTAGGTACCTAGTGGACTCGATAAGCAGGCATAGAAAAATTTTAAATGAGGGTCAACTCACTCTGGCATCCCCATTTGCATCACTCTTTCTCTTCCCAAGGGAAGATATGCTTGCAGTACCAGAGGCTACCGACGAGGTTCTTGATCCCGTACTGGCACTAGCATCCACCAGTCTCGTGTCGCCATCGTTGTCTCGCTCCTCAGGGAACGATACATCAAACGCTGTAAGCCTTCGACGTATCATGCCAGGCGAGGAGTAACTTGATAACCAGAGTGTCCGATGAGTTACAGAAGTCGTGACAATATATACTAGGGTCCCGGTCCTTCTGGCACTTGAAACACGAATGTGGAGGGACTAAGTATAACAATCCAGAAGGCCAGGTATGAATAGCAGTTCCTGGAAAAGCTGATAGATTCGAGTGATCGATGATCCTCAACTCGAAACTTTGCGACTGTTCGGGAATCAACTCTGAATCGCGCTCACGTGGCGGACGCGCTTTATCAACATCAATTTGATGATCGTGATTCGTCTTCCGCAATATCCGTATAAGTATAATACCATTTGCAATAGTTTACGTTAAGAGTCTAGAGTCCATCAAGAACGCGCTGAATGGTCGCAACTTTCCATCGGTTGCACGCGGCATACATGTCAAGAATAGTTCTTCAATACCGTTGCAGGGTATCAATCTAAATACCTTCGGATGCGTGAACATGAACCCAGTAGGTGCCTCATTGACCCGACAAATTTATGGGTATAAGATAGTCGAACGGCTCACCTGGTGGAAATTTCCAAAGAAACGAGAACGACAGGATTGCCGCATTACATTACTAAAAACATACTTCTTGGACACTGGCAAGAGTGTCAAAAAGAGCCATAATTCACCGACACGAGGAATCAACTACTATTATCCATCTGCTAGTGTTTGTGTGAAGAACTTGAACTTGTAAACACGTTTGCACATATATAGATGAAGAAATTACAGCGTGTTGCATAAAGAAGACGTGTATAACCATCACAAAAGAGGCCAAAAATACAAGGATCCAAAAGGCCAAGTATGCCAAAAGGTAGAGAAAGCGGGCGCAGGAGTCGGAGAATTAGAGGTAGACGTAAGTAATACTTAATTTAAGTCGGAACAGTCATCATCCATGAAACCGGAACTGAAATCCAAAAAAAATACTGATCCCTAACCCTACTCGGCAAAAACTACCCTCACTTGGTTACCACGGTTCCGTTCTCAAGCTCAGGTGCTGCAGTGACTGGTGAATCGCTGACGGTCCCATTCACTCGATCTCCCACCTGATGGAAGTCTAGAAAAAAGAATACACCCATGAATCCAGAAGTCGACAGATAAGGAGTACTACACACCCAAAATCTCACTGTACATCATCACTTTCCAAGTATCCACTGGCAAATCTGCATCGTTGAAGCTCCAATCAAATTTTTCATCTGCGACAGGTTCGTCTGTTGGATCGTGATACGGGGCGACGTAAGCATGCCCCAAGGATTGGGTGGCGTCTATCCGTTTTCGTGGATCGAAGACGAGCATCTTTTCAAGAAGATCGAGTGCTATCCAGATATTAGGGAAGGGTAAACGCGATTAAAATAAGGACAACGACGCACCATCTTGATCCGTAGTCCTCAACTTCTGGCTGAACGGGATGCGTTCTCTCTTTGGTAGACTCTTGACGAATCTCAAAGTCTAAAATGAAGGGGTCAGCGCAAGTCTTATCAACACAGGGGGATAAACCGAACATTTTCACTGCAAATTGTATCTATAACGTCATCGGGAGGTGTGCCCAATAGCTCGGTGATGATTGAAAACTGATTAACGTCTTGAAATAAAAAGAGGTTATTTGTGTACTATATCAAGTAGGAGTAACGTACGATCCTTTCCTGGGAAGAGGGGTTTGCCCTCGAGCATTTCGGCAAAGATGCAGCCTGTGCTCCAGATGTCAACAGCTACGTCGTATTTCTGCCATGTGAGCATGATCTCGGGGGCTCGGTAATAGCGTGTTGAAACGTAGCCTGTCATCTGTGGGTCTTGTATGCGGGCAAGCCCAAAATCGCAGATCTATGAGAATGAGGATTGGGTTATGTACTAGAAAGATGGCTCAGACCTTGAGGTCACAGTTCTCATTGACGAGAATATTGCTAGGTTTCTGGAGACAGGGTATCTTAGAAGACAGGACTAGTGAATCAAATGTGTCTCACCAGGTCTCGGTGGACTACACCGGCGGAATGAACGTATTTGAGTCCACGCTAGACGGAATTAGGGGTGATGAAAGGGGTGAAAGTGGAGATTGAGACGGACCAGAATTTGGTAGAGGAAGTATTGAATGAATTGTTTTTCAAGTGGCCTGGATGTGAGGAGACGATGAAGATCGGTGCCGAGCAGCTCAGTGACGAAGTATCTGTACGAGTATATCAGATGAAATGGCAAAGAAAGGAAGAATGGGATGTACAAATCTTCGAGAGGAGAGATAAAGACGTCGCTGAGACTTATGATCTGTAGGAGTGTGAAGAGTAGCAGGGGTGAGGGGTGACAGGACGCACGTTCTCGTGTTGAATGTGCTTGAGCAATTTGAGCTCTCTGTAAGTTCTTTTGCTGAGAACTGGGGTGCTGAATGGCTTCATGATCTTCTTTATCGCGACAGAAGCACCTGTAAGCTGGTCTTTGGCCGAACTAGAGGGGACAGGGCGGCTGGTAGGGCGGACGATAAGATAGGAATGATGCAGGCTTACCAGACGAGACCAAAGGCGCCTTTTTGACGAGAAAGATTGAGCGATGGGGGCGAGGGGAGAGAGGGAGAGAAGACAAACCCATGCCGACTGGTTGGAGATCGACATATCTGGTGGTGACCTGGGAGAAGGGCAGTAGGAGATGCAGAGAGACGAAGGAGCATACCTCGAAGGAAGTACCAAAGATGCTGAGCTTGACAAAGGACATGGGGGGTGCAAAGGAGGAGTGGGGCTGGAAATAAAAAACATCAGCTTTTCATTCTTGGATGTGTGTAACCCGTGACGGTGATTGCAACGTTGTTTGTTGGCACGCTGCGCTGCGCCCGACTCGAAATTCTGATTGCGACTATGCGAGTACGGTGGTAGCTGCATCCGACAGCGCCCAGAGACGTTGTGCATTATTCTACTAATTACTGCGAATTTCGAGAGGATTACGGGCGTGATGATTGCGTCATAACCCGGTATTGATGGCGATCAGAATCCACCTTTGCCTGCGATGTCACTCACCGTACCTGTTCGTCGCTCGCTGCTGTCTACGTCATTTGCTCTGCGCCGTGCCTTGTCTACAACTCCGCCTAACACGGCCCCGTCTCGGCTCCCCCTCGTCTTCCTCACCATCGGCACCGCCTCGGCAGCTGCCTACCTCTATGTCGCCCACGCGCCCGCCATGCCGAGGCAGGAAAAGAGTCCTTTTGATCCCCAGAACTTTGTCGATTTCAAACTCAAAAAGATCCTCCCTTACAATCACAACACTGCCCGGTCATTGCTTTCCCCGTCTTTCCCCGCGTTTTACTGACGGTCACTCAGCTTCGTCTTCGAGATCCCCAACAACGAAGCGTCCCTCCTCCCCGTCGCTTCCTGTCTCCTGGTAAGCGCTTCCGGCCTCAAGGATCCAAAGGGCAACCCTGTCGTCCGCCCCTACACACCCGTCTCTCCCCCAGACACACCCGGTGAACTCACTCTGCTCATCAAGCGCTATGAGCAGGGTCTCATGTCCAAGCACATCCATTCTCTCAAGGTGCCCTCACTTCACCCTTGTCTGTCTCTCCGTTCACTCTCGTCTAGGAAGGAAGTACTCTTTCCATCAAGGGTCCCATTGTCAAGTTTCCCTACAAAGGTATGGCCACTAGTTCCAAGGCGCATTATCCTAGTAATATGTACTATTCACAGCAAACGAATTCGATCAAGTGGCGCTCATTGGTGGCGGCAGCGGAATGTGAGCCTTGGCTTCTTCTGTATTATCCCATTTCTCAATTTTCATCCAGCACCCCCCTCTATCAATTCCTGGACCATGCCTTATCCGATCCATCCAACCGCACTAAATTCACCCTAATCTATGCAAACGTCTCGCCATCCGATATCCTTCTCCGCACAGAACTCGATACACTCCAGAATAAATACCCAAAAACGTTTGACATTGTCTACGTCGTCGACAAACCAGTCCAAGGCTGGACTGGCCCAACTGGTCATATCGACAAGGACCTTATTAAGAAGCACGTCCCTTCGAAAGATCTGGGCGAAAAAGTTAAAGTCTTCATTTGTGGTAAGACCACCATTCGGCTTTCTTGGAGACAGAATGCTGATGACATATTTAGGTCCTCCTGGTCAGGTTGCGTCCGTTGCTGGCCAAAAGGCGGGCATGAAGCAGGGTCAGCTTAGTGGTCTACTCAAGGAGCTCGGCTATACAGAGGACCAGGTGACGCTAATATCATTTACAGGATTCTCGGTTCACTGACATGGATATTCAGGTCTTCAAGTTCTGATGCAGCCTGAAAATTACGAATGAATAAACTAGCTTGAGAATACAGTAGGCCATGAAGGTCGTACGCAGCAACGGCGACGGCCCCTAAGACTTTGTTCCGAATGGAGATATACCATAAACGACATAAGCGAGCGTCTAAAATAGGCAACCCCCTTGTACTAACTGCACAGTGCATGATATAAAACCTAATGACTCTGGGTAAAACCAATCAGCCCCCGCTTTACCATCACTCTTCTTCTGCGGGTCCCATTGTTCAAGTTGTCGACAAACACTTTGTCTTCAGATTGTCGATTTTCACCAACACTTACCGCGCACTTGTTACGTTACGTTCGCGAATTCGACCCCCAATCACCATCATCGCGTTTCGTCGTCGTCATCGTCGTCGATAACAATCATACAATTCACACCTCGACAACTTGATTGCTGTCCGAGCCAATTTTCCAACCCATATCACTCCCTACGACGCATGCCTTCATTCTTCACCTCGCCCCCATCACCAACCAGCGGCTTCTTCTCCGCTGGTATCGCAGCATTCCACCAAAATCCACGGGATGCCCACGAAATGTGCGCAGCTTTCGCAGCATCTGAATTTGGCGTGTTGCCATCTTCGGCAGTACAGGGACCAAAAACATCCTTGAGACGGTTCTTTTGGATGTTTTAGGAGAGGGAGGAGGTGGTTAGAACACTCATTCAAAAATTATGGACATCAATCTCCTTTTCCCTTCATTATCACCATTATCACTGCGTTAAATGCAGCCACATTACATCGACATGTATCATTAGAAACACCCACTGTAGCCATAGACTTCAAATTGTATCAATACCCTGCCAAAGGGTGAAACGTCTCTTAATGATGTTCTATTAGTATTTGAATTCGGTAAGTGCTAAGTATAGAATAAAGCGGGCCGGGCATGAGTCCCTTGACCCCACCTTCCTTGGACAAGCATGTCTGAATTCCACAACACAATGTACGCGCTGACTCTCTTGTCAGAGTACACCCACACCCTCGACTCGCTCCCAATAGACCTCTCCAGGAACTTTGCCGACCTTCGTGAGCTCGATGCAGTCCTCTCCTCCTCCATACAATCCATCACCGCAAAAATCTACAACCTCATTTCCATGATAGAGGAAGACAGGGTAACCAACGAAGACCGCCTATGGCTGCTCTCCGACATCGCTGAAGAAGCACAGCGCCTCAAACTAGGTGGAGAAGACAAGATTCGCGTCGCCTGTCAAGGAGCGGACAACCTCAAAGCCCACGCAGGCCACCTCAGAGCCTTGACGGAGCATATAACCGGCTTTGATGCTCAAGTTCTCGATAGAAAGACAACTTATCCGCATGTTTCTGACCGTGCTTACATGCCTATGTTTATCATGGAGACTGGCAGGCGGAGGAGAGGAGGTCTGGGATCCATCATGGTCGCAACAAATCCTGAACCAAGTCCAAAGCGGAAAAGAATGGCAAGGGAAGATGAAATCGATGTTACAGGAAGGTCACCGAGGAAACCCATTGCAGAGGGAAATCCGAAAGCGAGGGTCAATGGCAGGAAGAAGTGCGCTTTCGCCTTATCGATCTTTTTCTTTCTTTTATTAATTAACGTACAGAACCGAACGAGGTGCTTCTCCTTCAGAATCACAAATTTCCGTATCGACTTCTTTACCACACCAAATTTCGCATCCCACAACTGGACGCGCCGGAGGCAATGGCAGAGCTGGCGCCGGTGGGTCAGCAACCAACAAACGCCGCGCAGGCGGCAGCAACGCCATCCGTGGAACACCTCTCGCAAATGAGGCCTATTCCGCTTCTCATGACCCCCATTCACACGTCCACGGTGGCTCACGACGAGCAGGAGCGCAAGGGTCGAGCTCTGGCGATGTATACAATCATCTACCACCATCTACCACCCACCCTTCGTTCCCTGCACCGTACCAGAACGGCACTAGCAATGGTTTAGGTACAGGAGGGACAGCACAAGGGAATGGTTCATTCGATGTCCCTGGCATCTCGCACATCGCTGGTTCCCAAGATTGGAATAGTATCCCACGGGCCCAGCAGCTGGAGGGCCCTGGGATGCCGATGGCGAGAAGCTCTTCGATACACTCGACTGCTGCCAGCGTCGCGGTTGTGAATCAAGCTAACGGGAATAACAATAACGTGGATACGACTGATGCTGGCGATGCAGACGGTGATGGCGACGATAGGACATACTGTTTCTGCGATGGGGTCAGCTACGGCGAGATGATTGCTTGTGATGATGAAAATTGCGAGAGAGAATGGGTAATTATTTTGTTTGATTCCATACTGGTTTCTTATCTAATGGGTTCTGTTAGTTCCATCTTGGTTGTATTGGACTTGCACAACCTCCACAAGGCGAATGGTATTGTGACACATGCAAAAATAAGAAGAATGGGAAAAGGGCTGCCCGAGGGGGCAAACGGCGGGCAGGGGGGAACAGGGCAGGTGGTAGAGGTTAACGTTAAATCTCGATGATTGGCTGGCGTATTTGCATCTTGTCATTGTAACTTCTGGATTCACTCATACTCTCTTCGAGGGCTGCTGTACCAGCATTAATATAAAACTAATCGGACAAATATAGAGATATATATAAACGCTGGACTAATTTCAACGGCGCTTGGAACCTCGGATATCATCCAAACCAGGTGAACTTCGTCGTTTCCTGACACAAGAATCGGTTTCATACAAAACGAAGGAAATTCAATTGAATGTGCCCACCGACTCGAAATACGCTCTTCCGGTTCCCCACTGGGTGTGCGTCGTCCCATGAGATCCTTCCCACCACCATAGTCTAATCCATCGACAGCAGGGGCATTACCATCCCGATCCTTGTACTTGTTTTGGTTTCTTGGACCAGTGGGCACGTTTGGCGGAAGTGGTGATGCAGGTCGTACGACCACGGGAGCTGTGGAAAGTACATCAGGTATCAGGAATCGAAGAAAGGGGAATCCTTGTACTTTCGTTTCCAAAAGCTACCCCTCGTCCCCGTCCTCTTGGTGCGAAGCCTCTCCCACCGCGACCGGGTGGCATCCCACGACCACGGAAAGGGACTGGCGCTCCTCGGTTGCTTGGCATGCCCGGCTGCACGTTCTGCCCCTCCATAACTGGATACATTTGCTGTACCATAGGATTTTGTTCCTATATCAACAAGGGACAGTTATGAGATGGAAGCGTAACCAAAAGTTGAAAATCCCACCTGCATAACATAATCCCCAATATTCATCATGCCCGAACCAGCGGCCGTATTAACAGGGTTGAAAGCGTTATCCTGCATCATTCCTACTTCTTGCGTAACAGTAGCCCCCCCAGGCCCGCCCTGCTGTCCTCCTTGTGCATTGTTATCAGATGGTATCATACCCTGCATCATCTGACCACCCATGGCCGCTGCCATATCACCATTCATGCCCATGGGGCCCATTGCGCCCATCATGCCAATGTCCATCATCACTCCCGGTGCCATCATGCCAGGATTGGCAGCGTTATTCATCATGGCGCTTGCTCCTGTCATAACCATCGTCCGGACATCAGGGGGAAGTGCTAGAAGTTGGTCTTCTGGCAAGGCTGAGAAGTTCTGTAACATTGTCCAACGTCAACCAAAAATTCATATTTAATAAGGGCTTGGAGCGCACGATAATATTTGTCTTCAGGACGTTGGCTAATTCTCCAAGGTCACGACGGCGAATACAATATGTCTCCCAAGATAATTCGTCAAAACCATAATTGAACCAGTCACTGATGTCGGATCCTGGTCGCCTCCATGGTTTGTCCGCCATTGCACCCAAATCGACTTCTAGAATCGACCGACCATCGAACACACCCACCGCGTTTAAGTCGATAGAGGGTGCTGAAGGAGGAGCAGTTGCTGGAGGGAGAGTAGATGTGTCGATACCATCGTCCGGTTCTCTGGATGCTGATTGGTTGCGTGCGTTTAACCCCACAGGTGACGGATCTTGCTGGGCAGGATGACTTTTATCGGTGGGTGTCAAAGGTTGTTGGGGTTGGCCACCTCTTGAGATTGGAGTGTATTCTGTCGTTAATGATAACCCTGCAGCTGAAGAAAAGGGTTAAATGGTAGCATTTTTAAAGAAGCTTAAAAAGACGGACCTCGTGGCGCCGTTGGAAGATTTTGGGGCAACCCCGAAGAATCTGCTCGGGCTGTTTGAGGACGGTTTTGGCCCCTGGTGCCGTTGAGACATATTCAATTAATCGATTTTGAACGTATAAAGGATAACAAACCGAAAATCTAGTGAGCGGTTGACGGGTTCCATAATGATTTCTACATCCTGCGGGTGTGCATTAAGCTCATATTCGAGAATCTGAAAAAGTGGGACACACATCGTCACTGTCATCGCCTGAGCCTGCCTCCTCTTCTTCGCCATAGTCTTCTCCATTCATATCTGGTATATCACCATCCTTTATAGCAGTGGTATCCATACTCGCTGCCTCTGCCTCTTCTTCGAGATGCGTGATTAGACCATTCGACCCTTGAACTTTTTCATAGGATATTCTATAACGTATCGCATTAAAAAAACTATCCTGATCAGCCAGCACGACTTACGGTTTCGGTTCTGCATTGTTCACGCACAGAATTAATGTTAAAATCCGTGTTATTTGAATTTAACGAATAGAAAAGAAACAACAAGGGCATGTGTTGACCTCCAACGTCCGCTGTACCCTTCCCAGAATGAAGCTGCATACCTGATGTTGTCGGGTTGTCGTCACGAAGGGACTCCCCATACAAATACTCATCATCATCGTCCCTGTTTTACAATTATCGAGGGTCAATGCGTGTTTCTTGCATGTAAAAACGAATGAAACTAACATTGTTGCTCGTAGTCGTCCAGCTCAAAGACTTAGAATGCAAGGCAGAGTCAGAGTCACGTAAACAAACGTGTCACAAATCTCACAACGTCACACACAAGGTTTTATAGTAGATAGTCGATGTATTACTATGACGCATCAGGTTTATCTCTCTCCTCCAAGCCCTTCTTCAGTCCCTCTAGTGTTCGAGCCAACTTTCCTCCACTCGCTTCACCCAGAACCATAGCAAGCTGAGCAGCTGGCGCGCTCAGCAGGCCCACAATTTGTGCATGAAGTGTACCCAGCGTCGGCAACTTCGACGTAGTTTGCACGTCGCCGGCCAGCAAAACTCGGTTTTCAATGATTGCACCCATCAACTTCAGCTCCGGTATTCGAACTTGACGCTGGCGCTTCACCCTCCTCCCAGGCTGCTCTGGATCCTGGCGCTTCACGGAGAGAGCTTGTTTAATCTCTATTTCTGTTTTTGGTGGTTTTGATGGGATGCTGCGGTCCAAAGCACGGAGGACGGCATTAAGCTGAGGAGGATCGAGAGTGGGGAATGAAAGGACAGCAAACGATCCTGATTGGTGGTTGATCATCTCCCCCACTTGAGCAAGGTTTATTCCGGGAAGGTCTCGTAGTGCAGCACCGAATATACTCGTGCGAACGATAGTCAACGTTGGGTGAGCGAGACTTGCAGGTGTCGGTAGCGGTGCTGACAATGATGACTGCACCTTCTGGGATGCGGTGTATATGTCGGCACGCAGTCTAGTTAGCCTAGTAGCGGTGAAGTCGTTGTGGTGAAAGATGAGGAGCGGGGAAGTCGCGCTGCTTTGAAGAATGCGGGAGTACCAGTTGTACTGAAATGCTTTCTTGTCTTTGAAAATTCGAGGGGTTTTCTTCCCCGGTAATGGTTTGGGTGGTTTGAGAGAGATAGCATAACTGCGCGTCGTGAAGAACGATGACGGACGTGAGACAGACAAGCGACCCAAGCGATGAGCCATGCTGGATTTGGCAGGAAGCAAAAGTCACAAATATTGAACAAATAGTATTTGGCAAACAAGACCATACTCTTACAACCCAGACAGGAAATAATTTCTCTCTTAGGTAAAGGCAGATACTAGTGGCGAAGACAAAACTCCCAGGTTCGGTCCTCACCTCCCTCCCCTGTGGTGCCTGTACCATGCGCCCTCTCACCCTTTGTCATACGATGCTCGTATCCTTTCCATAGGTTCCTGTGGAACTGGAATGACCTTAACAGTATGTACTCTGGGTTTGCTGGTGAGCTGCCGGACGGAGGCGGTGGATTTTTTGCTAGATGAGGAATATCCCTAACGCTGTTGTCAAAATAAAGTACGCCATCATTGTCTATAGACTTGCCAATGCGTGTACGGAACCACATTCCGTATCGTAATCAGAACTGTGCCCCGTGTGGGCGGAGGTTCATCCATGTCCGAATGCTCTGAGTGAAGACTCATATTATCACCTTCATCACTATCGCCTTCTTGGTATTTCTTTTTGGAAGGACCTGTTAAAGAGGGTATTGGGCCCCGTTGCAGCATTTTTGCGGCTGATCGGAGGAATTCCAGAATCAGCACTTGATTCGATAAAATGTTTCTATCTTGATCATTGATGCCCTTTCCTGACTGATAGAATGAGGGCAAGGGGAAAAGCTTCTGGAATAGACGCACCCGCATGAGGGAAATTCCAAACAATCCGATCCCAATTGCGGCCTTTCAGGGCATGATGTCTCTCTGCTCGAGTTGCATCTACACCAAACAAGACTTCAACGCCCTGGTCCCGAAGGAGGGTTATAATGGGAGGGCACTCGGGGTATTTATTGTAACACCCTTCTTCGGTGTCATAAGCGGTGGCAGTAATGTTTGCGGGCGATAGCGAGCCCAAATCTCCTGGTGGGTGATCGATAAGGGCACGGGCAAAGGAAAAATTCCCCTCGCCAATTAAGAGAATTCTGTCTGACGATTTAAATGGAATAATAGCGTTCCGCAGGGAGATGACTGTTTTTTTTCCTTGCAAGCCTCTGTCCGAAAGACGGGATGACGACTGAGCGCTTGATTTCCCTCTTCTCCGCAGTTTGTCATCGGCAACCTGTTTTGCATGAGATAGCCTTTCCTTTGTCTTTAGACGATTCTGTTGAGATTGAAGAGCTGCTTTCAGGCCTCTGCCTTTCCCCATCATGGATGGTGTTCACTGTTCAGTACCGTGACTAATTTGGACGTGACACAAATATCGGCCACGTTCACTTTCAAGGTTGCCAACAAACGTATCGTGCCGCCGTGCATATTCTTACTGCTAATTATTTCAATTACTTCTATCGTTCAAAATGGTGAGAAAGTCTTATTTGTAACATGTTGAATGGCTGATAAATTCCACTAGCCGACTCAATTTGAGATGAAACAACGCAACACCAAATTCGCAAACGCAGTTCGTGATGGAAAGAAGGCAACACATGAATCACAAGCGGAAAAGCGTTTGCATAAAAGTCCACTAAGTGCACTGGCTCTTGGTGTCATTGTATTTGTCGTGGTCGGAGGAGGTACGAATCTTCAACCTATTATGTTCCCAATCAAACTAATCAACAAATCCCTACAGTAATATTCGAGTTTCTACGCCTTATGTTCCTATAATGACCATCTACTTTTGTATTTGTCTTCCGCAAGCCCTGGGTACCGTCAATACATTCAGCTCATGTGGCAATAAACAAGTATCGAATATCAGCTTAGTCGTCGCCCGATGTCACGCTGACGCTCATGCTCTGGCTTCTCAAGCTACCTCCACTGCCAGTGGCCTTCCCCTTGTCACCAGTAGCACTTTCGACACCTTCCATTGCGTCACTCTCGAGTTCTTTCTCGTCAACCTTGACTTCATCACCTGCCCAAATACGCATTGTGGGTTGCCAAACCATGACTATATTGTCTTCCGATACGCTTGCTGCAGTCCAGTTTTCTGCCTCTCCTGGCGCCCAACAAAGATCTGTGGGTCGCGCAGTGTGTCCTGGGGTCCCAAGTATTATACACGAAGGTATTCATCATTGGGAAGGCTTACCTCCGTGGACAAAAAGTAACTCGGGTGGACCGTCTTCTTGATCATCGGGGGTTTGTTCTTCCCCAATTCGCTGCATATCCCATACGTTTATTCGTCTATCGCTCGACGCTGACGCAAAGATTGTCGGGTTGTGAGGAGACCAACTTAAATGGAGAATTTCATCTGTGTGTGATTCAAATACATGGAGTTTCTGTGAAGGGGAACGAATGTCGTGCAAAATAACTGTCTAAGTCAAGGTTTCAGTAAGGATCCTTTGCTGGCTCGTCGTATCCATACCTTGTCAGAGCTTCCAGTCAACAAAAGATGGTCCACTGCTGGACTAAATGCCACGGCCATGACCTCGGCATCATGTGCTTGCACTTTGAGCTTTGGGTCCAAAGATGAGCGAGCGTCCCAGCTGAAAGTATATACATCAGTTTCAAAACGAGAGAAAAAGACACCAACGAACATCATGAGCATTTTGTCGTCACCAACGCTAGCCAAAATGTTTTCTTGAGTAGCATGCCAGTCGACATCCTGATAAATGGTGAGGGAGGTGTAAATATAACTCTAATCCACATACCCCAACGATGGAGGTATGGCCTTTAAACGTGATTAGAGGTTCGATGGATGTCATTGCTTTTGTATACCCATTGACATCCCTTGAATACGAACTTGAATTAGATCGTCAAGGACAGGGAGCAGAAACCCACCAGCAACAAATGGTCATATCTTCTGAAGCACCAATTATGTAACCATCTTTAACAGGATTCCAAGCAAGACCATACCTAATGAGGGATGTCAGGCTGTGCAGTGGCTTTCAGAACGAAATGGCATACCCTTCACGTTGTTGTCCGACAAGTCGGATGTCCGGTTTGCATAGCCCACCTCTTTCTGGCTCACTTGAGTGTTTTGTCCTGTCAAAAACCAAGACTTCACCCGTCACTGCTTTAGTAGCGAGCAAATCCGGGTTCTGTGGCATGTATCTCGCACGGTTCACCTCCCCATCGTGGTTGATTCTCTGAATAATTTGAATCCGTGGTGAGGGAGGTAGATTATGACCACCTAATTCCCCACGTTCATCATCATAGTCAGCTCTATCGAGTTTATCTGCTCCAGTTGAAGGATTCCCTCGTTTGGGTATTTGAACAGTGGCAATTTGGAGATAATCTTGTGCTTGGCCAGATGTGTGAGTTCCTAAGAGGAGACGATGTGTGGTGTAGGGCTTTTGGGGATTCCTATGAGACCTGGTCATTTTTAAATAAATTATGAGATTGCAGAAGTACACACTGTTCTCTGTCGGGGAACCACTGGCAAGTCAGGCTGGGCCAGTCCAGCGCGTGCGTTATGACAAGATCATAAAGGTATGGCGCATTCTTTTTCCTAGCAGGAGTCATCGTGCTGAGTGGGGTGCGTAGTATTCATCGGCAGAAAAGTCAGCGTACCAAGTCTTGTATTCCTGAGATGTGGGATTGAGTGCAAATTCCAAAGACAAAAACGCGTGAACAAACTTCGTTTATCAACTTGTTCTCCTCCTCAGCGGCAAGATCATCCTCCACTTCCTCCATTTGAGGTTTCATTGCACAGTTGTGTTTGAATTTGACAAAAGAACGAGATTCAGAACGCGTCGCGTATAACTCTCACGAGCAGCTGATGAAAAAATCAAGAGCAAGAGAAAACAGTGCGGTTTGGATGCAACTGATACACGACCAAGACAGCGTCAGGGTAACTTGTCGATAATCTATGGCTAATAGTATAGTAAAGGATGGAACGATGTTATGAACTCTTCTCCAACTTTGAGATCCACTTTTCTAGGTCGAACCGTGGGTCGTCTGGGTCGCTGATAACTGCCAAAGGCATTCAGGCTAAAATTACCAGTATATAGAGAAAAGTTACCAGTGGTATCCTTTGCACTCTCTTGCCTTCTCTTCCATGCATCCTTAGCTTCGGCCACCAACTTCTCTCGATGGTGAATAGCCCCTTCTAACTTGTGCTTGTCGTGGGCAACCTGAAGTGTACGACGGTGAAACCAGCCATACAGCACGCCAGAGAACAGAGCGGTATACCGAACAACCTGATGAATTTGAAATGAGTTATCCTTGTCTCTGAGAGGAGACGCACGTTAACGGTAGTTGAGACCATGACGCCGGTACAAATTTCCAAATTCTTCAACCGACAAAGACCAGCGCTGCGTCTCGAGGTCTGTGAAATATTCTCAGAACCAGGTACCGTTATTGCGCAGACACTTGTGAACAACCTAGCGGAGTGTGTGGTAAGAGTCGATGACAAGAATGCGGAGAATTTCGGCAATTGATTATGTAACGAATTTTGACCACTTTTCAACGCTCAACAGTATGTAGCTTATGTACTTCCTTCCTAGAGAAATCTTCATGATCAATACAAGGTACATATCATCCAGATTAAAAATTGGGTGGATATCGTGCGTTGGAAGGAACCCCAATATTTCTATGTCGATTCCTAAGTTAGTTTTGACGTATTCAGGGAAGGTGGTCAATGACTACTGGCTGTGAGCGGAATGTACAGTGTGCATTGTGCAATAGAATTTGGGCAACAATGTCATGCGTTCGGAGTGTATTGCACAGCCAATATATCAACACTAGTATATCATTTATATCCTGCCATTCGCGACCGTGCAGTCAAGTTGTGCAATGCAGTCCTTCCGTGCCTCGCCTTGGGTTTCATACGAGCCGTCACTCCTCTCTCACCAGGATCGTGACCAACCGGTCTCAGGGAGTGAAGTGGATGAGGACGTGGATATGGACGCTCCTCGAATTTCAACCCTCAGAGACGAGGATTCTCCACCACAGCACCCTAGTAAGAAGAAACGTCCTCACAAAGCTGCTTTGTCGGGTGGTGCTGCCAGGGAGCTCGACTTTGACGACGAGGAAGACCAACTCATCGATGAACTCATTGACGATGACGATAGTGCCAAACTGTCTCCCTCTGCCCCGATAGACACGGCTCAGAAACGGAAGCCTTCTGTCAAAAGGAAATCTCGTAAAGGGGAAAAGAGGGCTGGCGAACTTGAAAAGAAGAAGGCAACTGCTGCTGGTTCGGCCATTGTACCAACCATTTCCATCTTCAAAGCCAACCCAGCCAATGCCCCTGAAGACATAGAAATGAGTTCATCGGGTCCCATTGTTCTTGCGGAATCCTCGGCTCCGAAAGCCAAAAAGAAGGTTTCCCCTCGCAAACCCACTGCTATTCCCCGTGCCATGGGTAGATTGGCAAAGTAAACTATTTAGTTTATCTCGTATTTCCAGTGCATTGACACGACTCGACAGGTCAAAATCTACTTCGCATCTCCTTCCAGTAGAGGACGCAGGTATATTGAGTGAAAGTAAGAAGACTATACTTTCAAAGCTTATCTTTTGCTCCAATTTGATTTATAGGCTATGCTGGAACTGCGGCGTCATCGCCTGTAACTGCTGTGTTTGAGCAAAATTCTCCAGAGCCAGAAAACCTACAGCCAAGCTCTCCTTTCCCTTCATCGGCTCCCATGGTAGATGAACCGCCAAATCTCGAGAATGTACCCATTCCGGTCTACCCTCTTCCAACCAAACCATTCCCCGTGCAACCTCCCACAAAGATCCCTACAGGATTCTCACCGTTGATCGCCCTTGACAGAAGTCGTACCAGGGTGAGACATTGGCGTGAAGCCAATCGAGAGATACGCGGGATTGCTGGTGGCCGCTGGTTTGCTAAAACTTGGGTGGGCGACAAGGAGTCCCATTTCGCCTATGCTGCCAAGCCTATTGAGGATAAAGTTAGCGCCAGTACAAAAATCCCCGCTCAGTCCTCGTCCACCCCTGTGATGTCAAAGGTTGTCAGCAAACTAAAGGCATCCAAGGGCGGGTCCGTCTCGAATTCGTCCAATCCTTCTCGCGCCCCTTCTGTTGTTCCAGAGCACTCGGGTAATCTAGTTACCAGTGCTGTTCGCGCTCCAACCAAGATGCGGATATCACAAAAGGCGCCATCTGACATCGAATCTGCGGCTGCAACACCCAGTGGCCCTTAGTCCGGTCATCCAGTAGACGCGAAGGTTGGTATGTGTTTACGAGTTGAATAATTTCCTTGCGTCCCCAATGCCTTGGTATGATAAATATTACTTATTTATCTCACATTGCAGGTTACTATCACGATTTCTGTCTGTCAGTAACTATTGTTGAACTTGTAAACTGTAATTGGGAATCACAGTCACGCCCGCCGTGATGATCAATGAATTCATACTTTGTGCTTGTGCTCATCGCAGTCAGACTCAACGCTGGAACCCTTCCTTGACTGAGACACAAAATCATGTCCACGAGCGGCCCCTCATCTGTTGAAGGTTCCGGGCTGGTAGCAAAGAAGGGTTTAGCTTGGGCATCTGCAAAGGCTAGCGAACGCGGTATGATGTTGCTGGAATACGGCGTGGACAGCCCTTACTCAACTACGCATAGCTGTTGCGCTTCAGTCTTATTCTGCAGACCCAAAGTTTAAGAAATATGTTCAACAGGTCGAGAAGTCCCTTAATTCTTTCGATAATATCCATGAATGGGCGGATTGCATTTCCTTCCTCAAGCAGTTATTAAAAGTTTGTAATGAAGAATTGATTAACTTTCCTTGTACTAACGCAGTTATAGACATTTCAGTCGTATACACAATTTAAGGAAATCCCTCGAAAACTGATTGTTGCTAAGCGCTTGGCCCAATGTCTGAATCCAGCCCTGCCCACAGGCGTACATCAGTGGGCATTGGAAGTCTATGTCCACATCCTGTCTGTTCTTGGAGTAAGTCTTGCTCCAACTCCTCATCTTCTGTATTTAACAACTGTTCAGCCTGATGGATTGAAGAGGGACCTCTCACTCTGGTCCTCAGGATTATTCCCTTTCTTCCAATATGCTGCTACCTCCGTAAAGGTAGATATCTACTTTTTCTTATATTCCAGTGTCCCGCTGGAAAACCTTAACTGCTAGCCTACCCTCCTTAATATTTACGAGGCAAGCTATCTCCCTCTGCAAGTTTCACTGCGGCCTGTCATGAAATCTTTCATCCTTGCTCTCTTGCCAGGTTTAGAGGAAGAAACGGGAGAGTTTTTTGATAAAGTATGTGTATCTAGTCAAGGAATTTCTATTGACGGTTCCACATACTGGTTAGGTCATAGCCCTACTGGATCGCCTGTCAGGAGCCGTTTCAATATCGTTTTTCTTCCAGAACATCTGGCTTGTCATGCTCACGACCCCCTCTGCTCGGGGTACTTCGCTCAACTTCCTTTCACGTCGTCTTCCTCAATCTGATGAAGGTGATTCTTTTATTTTATCCAAGACAGTATACCAATAGAAATTATCCAGACATATCTGATGTGGTAGGGAAGGACATTGGTCTGATGATCCGTGCATTTGCCGCTGCCCTAGAAGATGAGAACTTGCTCGTGCGAAGGGCAGCTCTGGATATCTTATTGCAGAGTGTCCGTGTTAATAGCTCTACTGTGAAACGGGCGCAGAAAGACGACCGTGCTATTTTGATGCGCGCTGCTACTGGAGTTGTACTTCGTCGCGATTTGTCGCTGAACCGTCGGCTTTACACCTGGCTCTTAAGCACTGACGAGAAAAGCGAGGCACAAATCCAGTATCTCAAAACCAACGCTCTCGAACTTCTGAGTTCAACATTAAAGGTCTGGACGTATTCTATCATTTGCCTCTGAGCTAACTAGGATATCAGAACGAGATGTTCTCTCCTTCGGGCGAATATGCCGAGTCCCGACCTTTCAAAATTTTCATATCCCTGCTCGACAAATGGGAGATCGGCGGACCGCTGACTGAGATTTTGGTGTACGACTCCTTCAAAGCAATAATGCAGCTTGTGCGTGATTCAACAGAAGGCCGCAATGATGTCCGTTCATTTCTTTGGTGCTGGTGATGTGGAACACTGACGAGCACGATCTCAATATCTAGTTGATAATGACTGCCAGTACTCTGTACGAAGCCGTCGAACCTCAGATTATATGGAAACAACTTCTTTCTGCGCTGCTTGTAGGGCTTACGACTGATAGTGTCGACACCGACGTAAGAGGAATCTGCCGACCCTGATAAATGTTCTAATCACAATTGTCTAGGCACTTCGTTTGATACAGTTCATTTTGACGACGTTTACTCATGATGAAGAAATTCAATCAATCCACCTCCCAATAATTTTCGCTGGTGTGATCGACTTCTTAGCTGTAAGTCTTGCTTTAACACTCGTATCCAATTCTCTTTAACAATCTGTCAGGCAGAAGTTGTATCCAACCCTTCCAAGGCTGGGAACGCAGTTGTTTGCGAGATATTCGAACTTCTGGAAAATATGCTACAGCATACCTCCCATTCTGGTCTGATGCGACGTCCCGATGTTACGGATCATGGAGCCAGACTTCAAAAGCCATTCCACTTCGCTTGTGGGTTCTACAAGCTATCACCAACAGAATCTGGTTTTTCTGCCGAAGAAGCCTTGACGCACTGGACGCCTTTTGCATCATGTTTTCGGTCACTCATTTCTCTCAGCTCAGTATATGCCCATTGCCTCCGTGATTCACAACTGGATGGATCAGTGTTCCGCGAACCATTTTGCCGTATTCTTGTGATAACGGCTCGTCTTGTCGGGCGATTGGACGCAGAGCTCGATGTCAACATCCCGTGGAATCCAAAACATTGGCTAGATGACCTCCTCTCGACGCTCCACAGCACGGTGTGTGAGCTATCTATCCTGTGAATCCATCAATTGATCATAATATTTTTTGCTAGAGCTCGACCTTTACGATAGTAGATGAAGTCATCAGTACGGCTTTAAATATCTACCATTCACAATATCTGGAAGCAAAACCTGTCATTCATGACAGGTCAGTCATGTACACCATGATTTTCAAGCTCTTGAAATATTTGCGCCCGGAATATTCGGCATACCATATGCGTTCAGTTAGTCTGATATGGTCGCTCGAGTCGAGTTCACCACGTTCGCACGTTGAGTCAATTTTGGCACAATTGATGAACTCTCCAGAATCGAAGCAAAACGATGAAGTTTATGAGGCTTTTGGTGTCTTGTGGCGATTGACTGGTGAGCAGTGTTGAACTGAAGGTTTAGTTGTACTGACGGAGCGAAGAGGATGCACTCCTGCCGGGAATACACTTCAAAATCCCAATGATGATTGTTTTGGATACGCTGAAAAATGACAGCCCCGGTCTTCGCAGGATTGGTGAGACCTGGATGCGTCGCAGCTTGAAGTCATACCTAAGGTGACCATTTGCGTATCTGTCCCCTTCCCGACTGACTATAATCTCCTAGAATATTGGAACCATTATTGTACGATTTGCTGGATCCCGCTATTATCAGAAGCCCAACCACATTCAAGGTGCAGGGAAGGGAGTTACCTGGTTTCATTTATGAACGCTCCTTTGATCAACGAATCGTTATCCATCTCCTCGAAACGCTCTTGTCTATTATAAATTTTGGTGGTCAAGGTTTCGCAAAGGCTGCAAAGGCGGCTGTCATCAGGCGGTCGTTATACACCGGATTAATTCAGAGAGTTTCAAGGAGTATGTTTATTTTTTTCTGCACCTCCACTCTCCTACTGGATATGAACAAATTTATTACCAGGTGGACTAACGGACCCAGAGGCAAGCTACCTCGATGTCCTGATTGAATGCCTTCTGCGGTACCGAATTCCTTTGTCTTTACATACATCAAACCTGACAGGTGCCTAGTATCCTTCAATCAGAGCCCAAATCATCGTGCATCCTATCAATGCAGACCTTCAATACGTGCATGCAATCTGTGGCAATTGATGTCCTTCAAGCTATTTTGTCTCGTGGTGAAGTGGATGCAATCATCCTGGACAGCATCGAAGCTATAACCATCGCCAAACTGTACTTCTCGATTCATTCCACTCGACTGGACCTTCAAAACAAGTGGCTTCATCTATTACACTCAATATTTTCTCTCTCGACTTCCCGTTTGGAGACATCTCGCCAAGTTGCAGGTGGCGATCAGGAAACTACAGTGGAAGGCAGCACTTTACGAGAGAAGACCGCCGACTCGGCAGAAAGGTATCCCATGAATCCTCTTCTGATTCAAACGCTTGTGGAAGGCATTTCCACGCAAAGTAATCAAGCTGTCTTGCAGCACTGGTTAGATTTCGTCCTTATGGCGATTCCACAATTTCAGCCGTCCCTGCAAGCTGTGGTCGGTCCTTTAAACGATTGTCTGTGTCGTCAGGTTCTGTCTTGTGTTGCTGATGTGCTTGGAATGACCCCTCAATCTCAAATTTCGGCAGACGACGACCTTGCATCTGTATCCGACTCTGAATTGATAATGCTATTAAACGCTTTGGAAAGATTAATACTCCTTAGTCTTGCTTACACCTCTGAAGCCGATCCATCAGACGACGAATCGAATGTGACTGAAAGGGCACCGGTGGAGAATACAGGCCTACTCGGTTATGTATCAACGGTCTTCAGCTCGGACGGGAATACGTCAAATCAGGCTGAACAATTGACGGCAAGTAGTGACACGATGATCTGGACTGAACCATGTTCATAGAATTTTTCTGCAGTCTCGATCTCCAGGGTACCGTGCTTTGCACGAGGGAATCCGTGTATTGTACTCCATCTGGTCTTCGTTCATTTGGACTGCCCCACAGCGTTGGGGTCCAAAAGATCATACACTCTCGAGCATTTATAACAGGACGAGATCTCGTTGTCGACGAGTATTGGAACACCTCTTCCGCGTACAGAGCACAGAAGTCTTTGAATCCATCGTTGATTGGTGGAGTAGAGCCCATTCTGTGAGACTTTCTTCTGATATACCTGGCAAATCTGACACTATTGCAGTTATCAGTTTCCTTCCCTGACTCGGCATTCGAACTAGTCGACATTCTCTTAGCAAATGCCCAGAATGCAGTTCATATAATATGCGAAAGCATTTACGTTCGCATTTTGGGCTCAACTGAGAGAAGTAAGAAGCAAGTCATTAATACAAATTTGTGCGCCATGATTTGCTGTTTTGCAGCTTGACCACGTGCTCATTGAGATGTAGGACTGAATCTACATTGTTCAGATTCCTGGAACAATATTTCTGGCGTCTGGAAGGGCCCTTGGCAACCCAAGTATGGGGGCGATACATCCAGTTGATTAAAGATTTGTTGGGCGTATCAAGGGAATTTAAACTCTACCACTTCGCTGCTCTGCGGTAAGAGAGAGGTCCATACAATGTACAATGTACTATTTCCTGACACATTCTGAATAGATGTTTAGGCGTCCTGGCCGACAAAATCACACAGAATGCTGCAATAGAAGACAAGAAGATAAAAAAAGAACTCCAGGTCAGTATCAATATCAACTGGTTTTCGGGTGATCTGAGTCTGTCAAGGATCATTATGGAAAATTGTTGGACTCATGTGTTGTCCATGTCGGAAAATCAACTGATCACGGTTCATGGATCCGTCGTGGTACAAAGGAAACCATTTTAAACACTGGAAGTGGACGGGAGTCTCCCGCCCTTCGAGCAGGCAAGTGGTTTATATGCGTCGAGATGAATGCCGACATTTTATTGTAGACCCCCTTCCAGAGAAGCAGGAGGCAATGATCCAACCATTAGAATCCGCTCGGCTTGGCTCACCCGAGGTCATTGGACAAGTCCGTTCTCCATCACACCCTCTCGTGTCATCTGCTAATGGAGTTCGATTCTACAGATAATCTCTTTCGTGGCCTCTTCAGCCCTGCCGAACTTAAAAAAGTTATTGATTGAGAATGACAAAATCATAAGTGCCTGCAACAATATCACATATTATATTGTCAACCCGACAATGAGAGGAAAGACAAGGTCGTCATATTCTCTTCAATTTCTGATACTTGACGACGCTCATAGTGCTGTAGGCCGATGGATGTCGATAGCAATGTGATTCATGTCTTACAAGAGATGACCCGCACACCAGCAGCACTAAAGGCATGGCGAACACCCGTACTTGATCTATTGAACGATAACCGGATATTCAACTGCACTCCTGAGGATGCTAATAAATGGCGACCCATCGTTAGGGCCATATACGATTCCGATAAAACAGCTCTCCATGAGCTTCTCGGTGAAAGATTTTAAGTTGTTGAATTTCATATCACGGCTTATACTTTTTAGCCAAGGTGGCTGCTACTCCGTCAACGAATATCTTTACCACCAGAGAATACGAGATGTTGCTGCGTTCCTTGAGCTTGCGTCGGCTGTCTTACGCAATTTTCGCTTCTGAGAAGAACCACTTTTTGACCCAGCTCCCTACAATACAAGAAAGGCTGGTTGATGTCTTCCGAAATGTGCCGTCTCCTGTTGTACAAAGCGAAGTCTTCCTTTGCATTCGAGTCCTATTATGCCGACTTTCTGCGAATAATTTGACGAGCCTTTGGCCCGTAGTGCTTACAGAAATGGTATTTCTTGGACAATGTACTTTGAGCAGGAGCTAACTTCACTAGTACCGGATTTTGGAACATACAATAACAGCGATGCCCGCTGATGGCTCCGAAGACCTTCAACTCGTTCTCGCGGTTTGTAAATGTCTTGACACTCTTCTCGTCCTACAAACAGAAGAATTTCAAATGTATGCACTACTTTTCTGGCATTTCATTCTGATAACTGAATACGTAACAAGGCATCAGTGGATATTCATTACAGATACAATCGATGCAATCTACCATCCTGATGACTGGCATCCTGAAGCCATGATGGATTTACTGTCAGAAATTGTGACCAACCTACCCGTCGAGGTGTGTCCATATCCTGATCTGCTGTTACATCTGTAACCTTGCAACCTCAAGGAGTCTGCAAATACCATTCACGTGGAAAACACGGTTCAGCCCGACTCTCGCATACGCAAGCCCCTCTTAGGTTCTTTGAAGCAGATCGAAAGTCTGCGGGAATTAGCACAGTTCTTATCCAATATCAGCATCTCGACATATGAAAGTGTCTATGCGAGCAGCAGCAACATCGATTGGGAGGCAGTAGAACAGAGCATCTTGGATGATATGTTTGATGGTAGATGAATCATTATTCATAGCCGCATCTTGCATGTGTGCATAGTTTGAACGGCTTCAGATGAGCCATAAGTTACTGGGACGTTTGGAACCACCACATCCTCGGAAATAAATTACACCAAAGCAGAGTTGCAATCAAGATAATGCTGAATCCAAAATGTGGATGGTGTCGGGTCCATCACCCTTATTCAAAAATCTCCCCAGTTTCTACGGAATTTATACTGAAAGGGGTGTTCAGAAGTGGTGAGGTATGAACGATGAAAGCAACTGACCTTATATGGCAGGTTTCTCCTAATGGGATGGAACCTGGTCAGCACAACACCTGGACCGTAGTATGCAGACCAACCTTAGTTTGTCACTCGCATCGACAGGTGCCTTGTAGCCTGCTTCACCAGACCCCCACTCTCCTTTAAGTTCTCCCTTTGACTTCGCGTCCTTGAACCTAGTAGCAGGATCCATTTTCTCGGGGGGAGGGATTCTGACAATTGGCTTCGTGGAGGTCTTTCGTTTCGCTTCCTCTTCAGCCTCCTTCACATGCTTGACAAATTCTTCTGTAGAAATTCCCTGAAACTTGGCTTCACGCTCAGCTTCTAATTTTTCGATTGCTTGGTGCTGGGAAAAGTGTTCTATATCTTCTGGATGATGATAGGATTCATCAGTTTGCGTTTCCGGTGTTGAGTGATACTTCTCTGGTGTATGTGTGTAATGTACAGGAGGCAGCAGTAACAGCAAAACCACTTGCCTTCATGGTGGAGGAAAAATTCTATGGGTAATTTTTTAAAAATTTAAAAGACACGAAAGAGGGTAACAAACCGCTTTCCACATCATAGTGATGACCTTCCGCGCCGAGCTCTTCAAAGTTGGGTAAACCGCTCAATCCAATTTTCTCCAACTCCTCTGGTTGAATGAATCCATCTTTGTTCAAGTCTATGCGCTCAAGAACCGTTTTGACGATTTGATCTGCTTTCTTTCGGTGTTCGACGTCATCCTAAGGGAAAAGTTAGAAGAGAGCCGCTTTCATCCGAACTGACACACTTTAGATTTCTTTTGTGAATAAACATGGTGGACTCCATATACTGCTTGGATTTCATCTGCATCCCAAACACCGTCACTATACAATCATGAGCCAGCTATATGTGAACAGTGTTAACGGCACTACCGATTCAGGTCGTGCAGGTGGAAGAAGCTCCGCACATCAAATGTATCACTAGGAGCATAAAATATGAATACCAAAGGTGATGAAAAGCAGTAAAATTTTTACATGTGGTGCTCCGAAGACATCTAAAAGTAGAGAAGTCAGTCACAAGGTTTTTGAAGAGAGGGAGCATACATGTCGCTGTGCATATTCCGTGATGCTTTCGCCCTTTGCTGGTCCTGAATGTTCATGGTCGCCATGAGCAAGTGTTCTGCCAACGAGAACAATGAAACCCAACGAGATGAGTTTGTGCATTTGTCGTTGTCAGTACCTCAGTTGTATATTCTTATAGTGCTTAGTCAGGTGTTCCCACCTGTATATGACAGCAATGTGGGTATGATTTCCGATTCAAACTGTGATACATTAAATGTAGATGACATTGGGAACAGCCCATTTATCTTGTCGTTTCTGCTCAGGGCCCCAGAAATCAGCATTCAGAAATCAATTGATCAAAGCGACACTAACGATTGATGTAGGTTTCACAACACTAGCTTCAGTCAAGAGACCGTCAAGCTTGCCTTTAGCGCATGCAAGCGCAAATTTAGTGGCCTCCCCTAGGTGTTCATCGCGAGGTACGGCTATCGGAGAGTGCTCCCAGATCTCTGTCATTTTAGGAATCAGGTCTTGCATCCATATTATGATAACGATCACATCTTTGAGGTTTTTATTTCCAAACCAGCAGGCCTCAAGTGCTGCGTAAAGGAACGCAGGAGCTTTCTCATCATCAGGTGGAAGACCAGCGCAAGCTTGTTGATAAAACTCTGCAGCTCTTTCAAAAGCGGTCATGGCAGTTGCAGCGTCTTGAGCTCCCAAACCAATTTGAGTTTGGCACCATCCGAGGATTCTATGAATTCCTAATGACGAAGGGGAAAAAATTAACGGGAAGGTCACGTACGCGAGTGCTTCTGCCTTTGGATAGATCCAGAAAGACAGGGAAAAACCAGGATCAAATTGATCGAAAGGGCTGGGTGGGTGTGCGTCCGTTTCTGCAACGAGTTCGTGACATAATTCTGCCAGCTTTTCTTTAGTATAGGAACTGTCTTTGACTTTCCTGGCCAAAAGCTGAAAGGGAGCAATTCAAAAGCAGGAATCAAAGCAGACTGTAAGCCTACCCCATGAATTGCCATGACATGGAGGCGTCGTATTCCACGTATGAAGCTCCGTTCGAAGACGCAGCCCCGATCAGATGTAGGGATGTCTTTCCAGACACGGCTTCCCCAGTCCAGTACTTCAAGAACCCGTGACTGATATTCGACGGCGAGCATTGGTTTCTCACTTGAGGCGGCAAACAGGCCGCAGACGATCCAAGCCCTATGAAATTAATATGTAAGAGTGCTGCTACGGAAATAGAAAATTAATTACCGAAGTGTGGTTGCGAGGGCATTTCGGGTCTTGTCCCAACCATCTCACTTTACTTTTTTCGGCAATTCGTTGATGATAGTTTTGGCGCCCTCATCTTTCCAACCCCCGAAGCACTGGCATTCGAACAAGACTGAGTAACTTGATCAGAAATTTCACGAGACAACGAAATCAGGAACAAACCCTGCTTGTTGTACTTCTCGTACCAGTCTGGGCAGTCAATATGAAATGCACGCGGATCGCGCATAAGTCCATTGGAGATATGAACGAGAGCCTGTGGGGACCACGGTGACACATAAATATGTGGAAGGACATCATAAGATAAGACCGACAGACATCAGGTTTGCCAACCCAGGCCAATGGCCCATTCGGGGTCGGTCTCTGTGCCAACATCTTCATTGTATCCACACCTTTCTTGAAGTCCTATGAAATTCAAACATTGGTCAGGAATATATTGACTCGGCTGTGTAGTCGTTACCTGATAAGCGTACGAAATAACAAATGCCTGTCATGCGCTGAGACCTGAGCATACGATGATCGTTGTTGAACTTACACTTGACACCTTCTCTTCTTGAAGCTTTTCCAACTTTGAATCTGCTCGTTGCCACGGCAGTATAGTGGTCGACTTAAAAGCCCTGACTTCAGGCTCTTTTTCCTTACGAACAGCTGCTTCGGCCTTTTCCAAACCCTCACCAATTTGAATGCTGAGCCGCTTGTCCGCATCAGTGAACTGATCAAGAGGGGGAAGGCATGTGGCTGCACTCCTCCAAGCCTCAGCACTGTCGGTCCATAATTCGAGATTCTGAAAAATTATTGGTTTGTGGGTTGCACAGCATCGACAGAAAGATAACATACATATTTTGCAGTTGCAAGTCTTGCCCAAGCTTTCACATACGTTGGGTCTATTTCGATTGCCTGACAGTGTCGATAACTCAAAGGAGTGGCGAGAGTTGAACGAAGTTGAGACAAACCTTCCTGGCATCCAATGTCGCCTCCATGTACCTGTGCATATTCAAGTTGAGGACTAATGCATGAATCATGGCGACTCACTCCTTCAAAGAAAGACTGCAGGCTGCACGATTGGCATAGTAAACGGCATTTTTCCCGTCTTCCTTTATAGCTTCCGTGTATTTGCGATAGGCCGCCTTGAATTGACCTTTCTGAAAAAGACTGTTACCCTCGTTCTTCAAGTTTTCAGCGCGTTGGTTTCCGCCACAAGATGCCATGGCCAGTGATATTGCCCTTTGTAGCAGTGGATAAGAGGTGGATCGAGCAAGCGAGGTGGGGACTCTGAGGTGACAAGCGAAGAGCAAGTTATATTATAGACACCGCCAGCATAATTATGTAAATCACAAGAATTCCCCGGATCCAGAAGCCTGAATGAACACGCTAATTTTTTGAAGGTTGGCGAAACACCGCCCCGATTGCTGCCAGGCGTCCAGGGATGTGGTGACATGCGGTTGCAATGTGCAAAAACACGCCATTTTTTGTTAAACACGTGTGTTACTTGGGTGCATGGTGAAACTGGTGATTTGCGCGTTGTCAGCAAGTCTATTGCATTTGCACTGTCAAGGCGGGGTCTCACAATGTCTCTAAGCTGTGCTTGGGCTTCGTTGAATTGCTTCTCCAAGAACTTTGACTGCGAACTTGTCAGGTAATCTCGCTGAAAGCAATAGGGTCTGACCTTCTTGTTCAGGCTAGATATTTCATCCGTAAGCTCTTCCTCCTGTCTTTTCAAATTATTCTCCATCTTGTTCCGAGGAACCTGCAGGAACCTGCTGACAGTCAAAATGCCACATTGCTGACCATGATTCAGAGTATGTACATTTTCCCTACGCCCCTGTAGAGATTGACATCTCCTTTCATCTGGCTTATCTCGTCGATAGTTAGTTGGAGAATCCTACGTTCCCGATCTTTTGCCGTTGTCTGTTGTAAGGAGAGATTTAAGGCACGTTGTGATTGGATGGCCGTTTGTTGAATTTGAACCAGGATCTGAGAAGAATAAATAACGATACGTACAGCTGGATTTTTACAAACCTTTCTCAAAGTGTCGTCTGAGAGGGTCGCCATGACCGTCGATGCCGAGTCCTTGGACGGGTGTCGGGCCGTTGGCCAAAGACGAAATTTCGACGCGTCTGTTCTCCCCACCCATTCTCTCTCTACAAACGCGACCAAAAATGGCTTCTTTCGAGGATTATGATGAATTTGGGAACTATATTGGGGCCGACCTAGAGTCAGACGAGGAAGAAGACCAAGTCCCCCAGCATCAAACAGAACCAGCCTCGGCTGCACCGCTGGAAGGGTTCGAGGATGAATCGATCGAGCCAATGGCTGTCATGGAGGTGGACGGTATGTTGGTACCCTTAATTTGGCACGGATTAACCAATATTGTCCGATGATACAGAACCTTCACATCGGGCTGTTGTCCTCCACGAGGATAAACAGTACTACCCCTCCGCATCAGAGGTTTACGGCCCTGGTGTTGAGACCATTGTTCAGGAAGAGGATGCCCAACCTCTATCTGAGCCAATTATTGCGCCCGTCAAAGTTCGAAAATGGACTGTCGAAGAAAAAGGCATGCCCGAGACCAGGTTCGATAAAGGGTAAGTACCCATTTTCCGACAAGTTCAATTTCGCCTCAAATGACCTCTACAGTTTTCTTCTGAATATGACGACCTTTCCGGAAATGATAAGAAATGTTGCTGTAGTAGGGCATCTCCACCATGGCAAAACAGCCCTCATGGATATGCTTGTTTTTGAAACCCATAAACTCATATGGGATTCTGATAAACCAGTACGTATACACTTTGGTCCCAAGATCTTTTCTCATTTCGTCAAGACGCGCTACACAGACACACATATACTATCACGAGAGCGAGAAATTTCTATTAAATCGGCTCCAATCTCACTGGTTTTATCCACTACTTCCGGAAAATCTCATATTGTTCACTTTATTGACACTCCTGGTCACATCAACTTCATCGACGAGGTTGCTTCGGCAGTGCGGCTAGTAGATGGTATTTTGTTGGTTGTTGACGCGGTTGAAGGAGTATGTTTCTGCACGATAGAAAATTTACCATCTTACGGTTTCACTCTAGCTCATGGTAGGGACAGAATTTGTCCTCCGGCATGCTCTGCAAGAAGGCCTCGCAATCACTCTGGTTGTAAACAAAATCGACAGGTTAATATTGGAACTGCGTTTACCCCCAACCGATGCCTATTATAAAATCAAGCACACCATTGAAGAAATAAACTCCTTTATCAGGTTTTCATTTATTCGTCTATATCCCCTTCTTCAACTGTCTTAATTTTGATCCAGTTCTATTGATGCGAATCCGGATTTGCGTCTCAGTCCTGAGAAGGGTAACGTTGCCTTTGCAAGCACAGATATGAGCTGGTGTTTCACTCTACGATCCTTTGCTCAGCTGTATGCCGAGACATATGGTAAGGCATTTTTGCAGGCATTTTAGGGTCCCCTAGTGATAATTTTCCCAGCGAAGGTCGATGTCAAAAGTTTCGCAGAGCGTCTCTGGGGTGACATATATTTTGACAACAAGTCTCGAAAATTCACTCGAAAGCCAGCTGACTCGTCAAGTCCTCGTTCTTTTGTTCATTTCGTCTTGAATCCGCTTTACAAACTCTACAGCCAGGTATTGAGTGAGGAAACCGACAACCTCAAAGCGACTATGGAGGGGCTTGGCATCAAACTAAAGCCAGTCATGTATAAGATGGATGTCCGGCCACTCCTCAAAGCCATTTTGGACCAATTCTTTGGGCCAGCAACCGGCCTCGTTGACATGATCGTGGGGCACATCCCGTCGCCTATAGCTAGTTCACCCCAGAAGGTTTTTCTCCCGTGTTTGTTTCACAGTCATGCAAATTAATTTTTGTATAGGTGGAGTCAACCTATCTCGGTCCACAAACGTCTGGTCTCGTAAATTCCATGAAGGCATGCGACGCAAAAGGTCCTCTTATGGTACAAATCGCGAAACTATATCATACCACCGATGCCCAGTCGTTTAGAGCGTTTGGACGTGTCATCAGCGGTACAATCAGGAAGGGCATGGGAGTCAATGTGTTGGGCGAAGGCTACTCTCCTGAAGACAAAGAAGATATGATGGAAGCTACTGTAGATGATTTGTGGATTAGCCAATCTCGGTAATTCTTTTGTTTTTTTTACCCATTCTTTGTTACCCAATTTAATTCCTAGATATTTCATTCCTGCCGATGAAATTCCTGCAGGAAATCTGGTCTTGATTGGCGGAGTCGATGCTTCAATATCTAAAACTGCAACCCTTGTGGGTCTTGACATCGAAGACGAACTTCATATCTTCCGACCAATTAAGCATATGACACAATCCATCCTTAAAGTTGCCATTGAACCAATCGCTCCTTCGGAATTACCAAAAATGCTGGCGGGTCTCCGAAGTATCAATAAATCTTACCCACTCGTCGCAACAAAGGTTGAGGAAAGTGGTGAACATGTACTAATTGGAACAGGCGAACTTTACTTAGACTGTGTCATGCACGATTTACGACGGTTGTTCGCCGAGATAGAAATCAAGGTTTCAGATCCGGTAACAAAGTTCTCCGAAACTGTACTTGAAACAAGCGCGTTGAAGTGCTACGCAGATACTCCAAATAAAAAGTGAGTTACCTTCGGTGTTTGATACCATCGCGCAATCTGAGGCTTCTAGGAACAAAATTACCATGATTGCGGAGCCTTTAGAGAAGGGTATCGCTGAGGACATTGAACGTGGTCGTGTTTCTATGCGGATGACGCCGAAGGAACGGGGAACATTTTTCCAAGAAAAGTACGAATGGGATCTGCTTGCTTCTCGATCAATATGGGCTTTTGGCCCCGATGAAAATGGACCTAACGTCCTTCTGGACGACACACTCCCTTCCCAGGTCGACAAAAAGTTGCTTGATACTGTCAAGGAGCACATCAAGCAAGGATTCCAATGGGGTGCTCGTGAAGGACCACTTTGTGATGAACGTAAGTCAATGCTGCAAACCAGCTCCAACAAGTACTCAACCCTGAGATAGCCATGCGTAATGTCAAATTCCGAATACTGGACGCTAGCCTAGCACAGGAAACCATCTTCCGGGGTAGTGGTCAAATAGTTCCTTCTGCCAGACGTGTTTGTTATTCCTCATTTCTCATGGTGAGAGTCCACATTTTGCCTTTATGAGTAGGGTAAATGTATTTGTCTGAATAGGCGACGCCGCGGCTGATGGAACCAGTGTATTATGTTGAGGTTCAAGCCCCTGCCGATTGCATATCCGCGGTGTACACTGTGTTGGCCCGTCGGCGTGGACATGTCACACAAGACCTCCCAAAAGCTGGATCACCACTCTACACGGTGAAAGCTCTAATCCCTGTGATAGACGCGAACGGGTTTGAGACCGACCTAAGAACGGCGACTCAAGGACAAGCGTTCTGTCAGCAGGTATTTGACCACTGGTCCATAGTGCCAGGTGTGTTGTTTGAATTATCCAAATATTTTCTTATCCTAGAATCTGAACGCCAGGGGACCCGACGGACTCGAGCATTAAGCTTCGGCCACTAGAGCCTGCTTCAGGTCAAGCACTAGCACGAGATCTGGTTTTGAAGACACGTCGACGGAAGGGGCTCGGCGACCAGATTGCCGTGTCGAAATATTTGGATGACGAGTTTGTGGTGAGTGCCACTGTATTCTCAAGGATTTTATGAACGGTCAGGTAATTCCACAAACCCAGCTTGCACTTTCTGCCTCTGGACACGCTGACTTGCTAGGTTAGAAGACATTCGTATATTTATTAATGTACCCTGTACCTTAAATTTAAATTGAAGCACGTGGGGCGCCAGAAATTGCCACGTAGCCGTGCGGACATCATAAATTGGGTCTTGACAACACACTCTTCTCACCTTTTTACATATTTCCCTTCCGTCTGGCCCTACGTATTACAATGCGAGGTGTAGCGCTGTCCGTCCTGGCTTTGGCCGCATCGGCTTCATTTGCAATTGCGAACGATGAAGCAGACAAGCCCGCTTTCAAAGTATGGACGAGTTCTTCCAATTCTTGTCCACGCACTTATTCGACACGTATTTGTAGCCCACTGGGATCAAAGCACCCTTCATTGAACAGTTCACTGATGACTGGTCCGACCGTTGGACGCCTTCAGAGGCAACGAAGAAGACACCCGTCGGTGGCGAAACCTTCAGTTACGTCGGCAAATGGGAAGTAGAGGAACCCTCCATCTCTTTCATAGATGGTGACAAGGGTCTCGTTGCCAAAAGCAAGGCCGCCCATCATGCCATCTCTGCTCCTTTCTCTACACCCATAGATTTCAAATCGAAACCCCTCGTTGTTCAATACGAAGTCAAGTATCAAAAGGGGGGTAACTGTGGTGGAGGCTACCTCAAACTCCTTGAGGACGGATTCCAAACAAGTGGCAAGGAGTTCTCTGATACTACTCCCTGGGTTGTCATGTTCGGCCCTGATTTGACCTGTCCTGGTACAAAGGTACACGGTCTCCATTAGTTTAGATGCTAAGACGTGCTCATCCATTTTCCCAACAGGTTCACTTTATTTTCCGATACAAGAGCCCCAAGACCGGCGAATTTGAAGAAAAGCACCTCAAGGTTCCTCCTCGTCCTTCCATTGAAAAACTGACCAACCTGTACACACTCGTTATTCAGTATGTAGAACCCCTCTTTCTTTTTGATCGTCGTTCTCAACGTCATTACAGCCCCAATAATACTTACGAGGTCTTCATTAATGGCGAGAGCGAAAAGAAGGGTAGCCTTCTTGAAGATTTCGAACCGCCAGTTAACCCTGCCCAGGAAATCGACGATCCTGAAGATAAGAAGCCCGCAGACTGGGTTGAAGAGGCTACTATTCCTGACCCTGACGCAACCAAGGTTAGTTCTCTGCGTAGCTATGAGTATGTTGGCTTATTTTCACACAGCCCGATGATTGGGACGAGGAAGCTTCTTATGAGATCCTTGACGAAGACGCTGAAAAGCCAGAAGGCTGGTTTGATGACGAACCTACCACGATTCCCGACGCCGGTTCGTTGCCATTAGACTTGAATCAGCTAAAACCTCATTCACTATTCTAGACGCCATAAAACCTGAGGAATGGGATGATGCTGAAGATGGTGACTGGATCGCTCCGACTGTTCCTAACCCCAAATGCACGGAAGGACCTGGATGTGGTGAATGGAAACGGTGAGTCATGGTATGATCGGTCGATGCACACTTACTGATTAGTCCAGCCCATACAAACGCAACCCTGCTTACAAGGGAAAGTGGACGGCTCCTAAGATCTCAAATCCTGCCTACAAAGGACCTTGGGCTCCCCGCAAAATTCCTAACCCCAACTACTTTGAAGACCTCACACCGGTGAAAGCCCTTCAAAAGATCGTTAGTGGTTTTATTGGTTTAGATTTGATTTAAGTTCAATTGCGTTTACAGGGTGGTGTTGGTATTGAACTCTGGACCATGACTGAAGATATTTTGTTCGACAACATTTATGTGGGACACTCCGTGGAGGACGCCAAGACCCTTGCCACCGAGACATTCGAATTTAAGAAGCCCTTGGAGGTTGCTTCTGACAAGTCTGTTGATGACGACGTTGAGGAGGAGAAACTGAGCTTCAAGGAAGACCCCATCAATTTCATCCGTACACGTGTCATTTCTTTTGTGCAAGCTGCAAAGGAGGATCCTGTGACTGCAATTAAAACACACCCTCAGACTGGTGCCGCTCTCGCAGCCGCTTTCTTCACTCTCTTCGGAATGCTTGGAGCTTTGGTCGGAATCATCGGCGGTGCTCAAAAGCCTGTTGTTACTCAGGTATGATTATCTTGTCATCCAGCTCCCATCCACTGAACCTTTCTCAGTCGACTAAGAAAACGGAAACACCATCAGAAAAAGAGAAGGAGGCAGTTCCTGTTTCCTCTGCCGTGCCTTCGAAGGAGAATGATGGGCTAAGGAACCGCAAGTAATGTGTTGTTAAATTTATCTAATCAACGAGTACATTTCTTTATTATGCGGTGGTTGCCAGTCTGAACTTGGACTTGCAATATGTTCATCGATAGGATTGGCCAAGCTTTTATGTTTGCGGTTACATTGTTCTTGTCAAATAGTAATCCAATGTCAATGCATTTGTCAAATCCATTTGTTATTGTCCGAGTGCGATGCCAAACTTTTCTAAAAACGGGTTGGAGATGCCCATGACACGGTTGACTCGTTTGTTCTCCCTCATTGCATTCATGTCTCGCCGATTGCACTCTGCGTCTCCGTCACCTCGGCCTTCTAAACGAGCGAAGCCTGATCATCTCACTAATGAGGATTTCAAGAATGGTGTATTTCTGGCGCCTATGGTTCGTTCTGGTGCTCGTATGTCAGGAGTACATTTGGTTTGGCATGTGCATAATCTGACTGATGTGCTCTAGTCCCTACTCGACTCTTTGCTTTGAAACATGGAGCAACCCTCGTCTGGGGCCCAGAAATAATCGACAAGGCGATTTTACATGCAAAGCGAGAAGTAGATCGTGCGTCCCTCTATCTTTAAAACACGATCGTTTGCCACACAAATCTCATTTCAGCCGTAACGGGTGTCATTTCTTATAATGGTGTTACCCGAGCCATCTTCACAACCCATCCCATCGAAAAGCCATACCTTATTTACCAAATTGGCTCCTCAGACCCAGACCTGGCCGTTCAAGCAGCCAACGTGGTCATGCAAGATGTCTCCGGAATCGATTTGAATTGTGGCTGTCCAAAACCGTTTTCCACACACGCAGGCATGGGTGCCGCGCTTCTAACAAACCCAGATCTCCTGTGCTCTATATTGACTGCGTTGAGGAAAGAAATGCCACCCCATATTACTGTCACCGCCAAGATTCGCTTGCTACCCTCCCAGGAAGATACCCTTAAACTTGTAGATCGTATCGTGGATACTGGCATAAACGCTTTGACAGTACATTGTCGGACGCGGAGTATGCGTGACAAGGATAAGGCACTCATCGAGAGATTGAGAGCCATTGTCGATTTCGTAACAGCAAAAGGTAAAGGGATTGCAGTCATCGAAAATGGGGATTGCTTGGGTTGGGAAGACGCAAAAAGAGTGCGATCCATGACTGGAGTGCACTCGGTAATGATCGCTCGTGCGGCAGAATCAAATCCGTCATGTTTTTCGGCTGATCCATTGAAGGATGTTGAGAGAAACCTATGGCCTGCGTATCTACGCTTGGTGCGTTGTCAGTACTCTCTGTCACCCCAGACTCAAAGGATGCATGTGAAGGCTAAATATCTTGACAACCATTGGAGCCTTACGAAATTCTGTGTCACTCAATTCAAAAGTGCACGAATGGACGTCACAAAGGCTGAGTCTAATGGTCTTCATCAGAAAATTGCCAAGGCAAAAAGCTACTCAGAGATGCAGGACGTCATGGGTGGCTTCTCGGGCGAAGAAGATATGCAATCCATTGTCGTGGCACTTGATGAGCGCCCTCCCAGAGAACACAGAATGATGCTACCCACCGACCAGCACGAACATTCTTCTCCTGAGTACCTCACTGTCACACCTCAAGGGACACAAAACCCAGAACCCCCAGGTTCTGGCGCTCCTTACTTGCCGCATGATTTTGGCAAAACAATACCCTTTCCAAATTATAATGCAACAACCCCAACTCCAAGCGGAATTGGAGACATGCTCCTCCCATCCGTGTAGACTCCAGCTGCAATAATTATCCATTCTCTCTTAGAAGATATATATAATTCATGAATTCAGGTTTTTTTTACGACGCTTCAAGACTGCTTGTGTCGATTTCTACTAGTTCCTTGCCTTCCTCGACCATCTCCCCATTCCTACAGCTAATAGTTTTAACAACACCAGCAGTGTGTGCGCGCAAAACAGTTTCCGTTTTCATACTCTCGATGACGACGACAGCCTCACCCTTCTTCACTTTGTCTCCAACTTTCACTTTCACTTCAACAACAAGACTCGGCATAGGAGCCTTCAACGCGCCTTTGACAGCTGTAGAGCCCGAATCCAAGGATAAAAGCCAATTGGGGAAGGGAATGACGAGGGAGACTTTGCGGCCTCCACTGAATATGTGCAACTTCTCCATAACCCGCGCGTCTAAAACACCCATTGGTTGGGAAACAATAGTTGGCTCATACCGTGTATTCTTGAGCGTCGTCGAAATTGTATAGTTGTTCAACAATTGAGCAGGAACTGACAAGAAGCTTTCTGAACCACCCTTTGTCCGGATTTCGACATCGTAAAGGCCGGCTTCACTTTGTATGACCTCTGCTGTTGCTGTACTATCGGATTCATCTGACTGAAAGATAATGGTTCGTTGACATTTGTCACCTCCGAATCGACGGGAAGTCAAAGACGTCCAGGTAGTGCTTGCATTAATTAATATCATTTGTTCTCGGAGGACGATGAATAATGCGGCTTGAGCCAAGACCAAGGGACTTGGATCTTGGAATGATGGGAACAGTTCGTTGAAATGTTTCTGTGTCCGGTAAGAAGCAGGATCATTCAATCGCAGGAAAACTTTACCGAAATGAACCCAGTCTCAACCTCGGCATTAATAAATGTCTTATTTCCAGCCAAGGTCCTAAGAAATTCCACATTCGTCGATACACCGACAACATGGTATTCATCCAGTGCCCGACGCAGCATTCGCAGCGCTTCTGTTCTGTCTCTACCATGAACGACCACCTTGGCAATCATGGGGTCATAATAAACACCAATCAAGGAGCCTTGAGCGAAACCTTGCTCGATACGCAATGAGGGGGCAATGTGTGCTAGGTTTGATGACTCGAGTGAAACTCCCAGAGGCTTTGGAATAGGGTGTGTGGGTGCAAATGTGTGAGTTGGGGTTGGGGTAGAGAGGAAATGGAGAGTGCCAGAATCAGGTAGAAAATTATTCCGCGGATTCTCCGCATATATCCGTGCTTCAAAGGCGTGGCCAAACATAGGTATCGATTCTTGAGACAAAGGAAGTGGATTACCGGCGGCCACCTCTAATTGCCACTCGACCAAGTCCAGACCAGTAATCATCTCGGTGACAGGATGCTCGACTTGTAAACGAGTATTCCTAGGTTCATTGTTAATCCAAAGTACCTTGAAAGAGGGCCTTTCACACGTACATCTCCATAAAATAGAATTTATTAGTGTCATTGTCGAAAATAAATTCGACGGTGCCAGCACCAACGTAGTTAACAGCTCTGGCGGCAGCTATTGCCTTTGCACCGAGATCTTCTCGTAGTTCTGGAGAAATACCAGGAGCGGGTGCCTATACACTTTGTTTGATGTTGTGACGCAGGACTAGTGAACGGACTCACTTCTTCAATAATCTTCTGATTTCGTCTCTGCACAGAGCAGTCACGCTCCCATAGACTGACTACATTCCCGTGCGTGTCGGCGAAGATTTGAACCTCTACGTGTCTTGGAGTTTCTATATACTTCTCCACCAAGACCGAATCATTTCCAAACGCCTTCAGGGACTCTCGTTTGGCAGATGACAATGCTTCAAGGAATGACGCGGAAGTTGGCGTTGTCACGGTTCTCATTCCTTTGCCGCCTCCTCCATGAATGGCTTTAATGAGGGCAGGAAAGCCTTAACAGATCGTATTGAGACGACTTTGATCTCCAGAGGATAGAAACTCGCCTATTTTCTGAGCTTCTTGGTACAAAAAGTCTGGTTCCTGTTTTTCACCATGATACCCAGGTACACAGGGAACCCCAGCATCTGATGCAAATTTTTTGAAATGAAATCTCCTGAGATAGAGATACGCACTGATCATTATATTCTTGGATTCGCTGGGGACTATTCAGATGAGTTGTAGAAAAAAAGATAGAATCTAACCACCTTTTGGAACCCATGCTCACAATTGCACTTGCTGGTGGTCCAATAAACACAATCCCTTCCTCTGCTAGTCTTCTGGAGAAAGTCGCGTTCTCACTCAGAAAACCATAGCTACGGTCCATTCAGTTAAGGATCGACTCTTTGACGTTAAAGGAATTACCCTGGGTGAACGGCCTGCCAAAACTTATTATTCTATGCATGTCATAGGATAGCAAAACAAACCTGCGCTCCACTACGATGACATACGTCAATGATCTTATCCACTGAAAGCTGAGGAAAGTATTGTTAGAGTACTCGTTGTTTAACGAAAGCCTGGCTCACGTAGCTCTCCGCTGATGATGGAGGGCCAATACAGTAAGCTTCATCCGCCTGCAACATGGGTCTGGACGTGTGAATTGGAACAATTATGAAGGGCATACCAGCTTCACATGAAGTGAATCTTTGTCTGCCTCGCTGTACACTGCTACAGTCTTGATTCCAAGTTTCTTTGCGGTCCTAATAACCCGACAGGCAATTTCGCCCCTAAGAAAGGAGAGGAATCGTTATTGCTTTTCAGAGAAATAAAGAGAAGATACCTATTAGCGATTAAAATCTTGTCGAAGTGTGGATTCCGCGTTTGCCGGAGCGTCCCTTAACAGAGCGGAGCATGAGCCAGGCAATGAGAATGCGGAAGCCTTACCTCGAGCTTCTGTCGCATAACCGCGTTTTCCAATATCTTCCTTGGGGATTGATGGAGAATATAGACATTTATATTCGCTAAAAGTATGCAAAGGTACGACTCTGGTTGTTGACGACGTTGAGCCATGGATGGAGACGGATCGGTTCACAGTACAGATTCTGCCAATTTGTTTACAGTGGGAAAAGATACTGGAGCGTCTGCTTGGTATCATCGCGTTCAAGCGGAAGGAACTTGACTGAGAAGTTCAAGTTGAACACGCATAAACTGTCACGCGACCGCATTTAGCAGAACAAAATAAAAAAATGAACCCCACCCGATTTGAACGGATGACCTTGAGGAAACTCAGAATTCGCAGTAGTGTGCAGTACTGTAGCGCACTATTGCGAAGTCGGCTGGAATCTCACGCTCTACCACTGAGCTAGGGGTCCTACTACAATTTTGTGAAACTAAAATATATTATCCATAAACTGTAAAAACAGGCTCAAAAATCTTAGGACGCATATTGAAGTCGTGCACATGGCCCGAGGAAATAAAATCTCTAATTTAAAATGTCCAATAGGTAGAATAATTGTACAAAGACTGTCTGATCGAGCTGTAGATGTTACGATACATGTGAATGCTTGATAGTTGAAAAATGCGAAGAATGTTATAATTAAAAGGCGCCATTAAAGTATTCGAGTGCATCCATATGTCCATCAACCACGCAGTTTACATGATGACGCAATCCTTACCTCCCTTTCCATTGCTGTCATCCTGACCGCGATGGAGAATCGCACCTGGCCCACCAGGCTGATGCATAGCTTGGGTCTGTGGTCCCCGCAAGCGCTGAGCAGCACGCTTATCGCCCAGCTCCACTGCCCGTTTATAATAGGCGATGGCCCTGCAAGGGTCAGGTTAGGAAGCAAATAATTATTCCGAAAATGAACATACTCCTGCATATTGGAAGATGTACCAATGCCAACTTCCGTAAAGTAACCTACGGCGTACACCGCTTTTGCTAAGCCCGCATCTGCAGCCCGCTTGGCCCACAGGTAGGCTTCTGTATCTGATTGAGGTAGAACACCAGGCGAGCCAACGAGGTACCACGAAGTGAGAGCAAAACATGCGTCACGGTGATCTTGTTGTGCAGCGATGTTCTAAGTGTATTATGTGAGAATGACAGTGCAAGATAGTAGCAGAAACATACGTAATAGTGTATTGAAAGGGCAGGATCTTGAGGACAACCCATCTTTCCGTACTCGTAGCATTCGCCAAGCCGGTAAGCACTTGGAGCGTACCCAAGTTCTGCTGCCTGTGCCAATAACTCTGTAGAGTATTCGTAGTCCACAAATAACACGTTGTCGACACCCCTTTCATGAAGGAGAGCCAATTCGTGTAGAGCATGTGGGAATTCGGCGGTAGCGTTCTCAGCACTTCGCTTCAACCACTTGACTCCTTCCTTCGGGCTCTTTGAGAGACCCAGTTCTCCGTTTAGCTCTGCAATACCCAGACGGTACATTGCTCCAGGATGTAAAGCGGCAGCGGCCTTACGGAAGTACTGCAACGCCTTCGCGGATTCCCTCCTACAACCCCAACCATTCTCGCAGCAGACACCAGCACGGTAAGCAGCATCAGGATGATTATGTTTCGTGGCAAGAACAAAGAGGGGATATGCACGGTCGAAATCTTGCTTATTTTTGATGGTGCCGATCCCATTAGCATAACAATCTGCGAGGAAATATTGGCTTTGTGGGTGACCCCGATCGGCGATACGTTTTAACAGACTCATGGCCTCGCGGATCAAGTCTTCGCGCTTCTCTACGGCTTTCTCGACTTCCATGATGTTTCCAGGGGTCAGGGCTGGTATCGGCATTGTTTTGGAAGCATCGATCATGAAGACAGCGAACTCGAACTGGAGGTCAGGGTCCTGGGTTTTCTTAGCATTGACTCGGTACAGTTCAAGTGTCCGTTCATGAGAAAGGAGGGCCGCCTGTTTACCAGGGCGAAGATGAGAGTGGTCGAGAATAGGTCCTGGTGGTGGTGACGGTGCACGAACAGACTGCGTCGCGACGGAACCCGCCGTAGTGTAATCACCCACGGCGGGGTTGTACGTCCCAGGTGGATGGAGGGCGTTGTCCTGGTTGGCAGCACCGCTGAAGAAACCATCATTGTCATCCTCCGGGACCGGGGCAGGATCGTCGTATATTTCGTTGTCAGGCTCAAACTGGTCGACAGGAGCTACGGGGGGAGTCCTACTTGATGGGCTCGCAGATACCATGGGCGTCTGCGAGGGCTGAGACGGGATGTTGGGGTCGTAAGTGGCCATTGATGGTGGTGGTTTGAGGCGGAACAGGTGAGCACGGATTTGATCAGCAGCCGGATTACATCAGACAATTCTTGTTTCCGACATATGGAGTCGTCTTTGCGTTCCAGGCCAGCAAAGGCCCCTCCTCGTAAGGCGACGCGCACAACCACAAAGCTTGCAAAACCAGGAGCACCTGCCACCCGCGAAAGGAGCAAAAATCGCATCGATGACAAGATCAAGAAGCGCATGTCAACACGTTATGCAGAAATATCAAGCCCAACGCAGCTAACAGTAATCCCCGGAATACCCTCCATGATGGGTTTGATTCCTGCAGGGGAAGGGGCAGTCAGTCCTCGGGACCCTGACGAAGATGTTCGTCACGGAGCGGACTCAAGAGAAGAGGCCAAGGCCGCTTTGGACGACAAGAAGCTCTTGAGTGCTGAGGACTTCGACCCTGCTGCTTGTAAGTCCCTTCATGGAGACAAACGGATGTACTGCTATTGTTTGTTTTTAGTTCTCAAGCTGAAACTCGCCAATTCGACAGAGGCAGAACTTAGATTCCTTGAATCATCTTTGCGCGGTGTTGCCAAAGACACGTCTTCTGATTTGCAACAGAGTGTATTCAAGAAGTATGTTCTTTAGGTAACAGCTGACGTCTACTAATGTTTTTCTCAGCTACGCAGAATTTGTTTTGATTTCAAAGGAAATCTCAGTCCTTGAGAACGAAATGCTTGAACTGAAGGAATTGCTCTCAGATTACAAGTCTATGCCTTCGACCTTACATATTCCTGACCCAACTTCGACCTCCTCCTCCATGCTATCCACCTACAAACGCTCTTCTATCGCAGATCTCCGTGTTTTATATTCAAATCAAATGCAGACCTTGCATGCCACCATTGAAGGCTCTTCAAAATTTGTGCCTATCACTCCAGGAAGGCATATAGTAGGCGAGATGGAGAACGTCTTCAGTTTGAATGCCGCCACTTACAAGGTCGCGGGGAAGGTCAAGTTCGTCCTCCTTGACGACGCTGTATTGGTCGCCAAACGTCGAAGAAGGAATGCCGGTGCGGCAGCCGCGGACGGGGCCTCTTCGACAGTGAACGAGGGAAAATTTGTTGCGGAGAGGTGCTGGCCATTGAATGAAATGCTGGTCCTAGATACCAAGGATTCTCCAGGTGAGCATTTACAGTTCCTTGTGTTCTAACACTCAGCATTCGGCTGACAGCAATCACCAATGTGTTCAAAATTCGACATGCTAAGGAGACGCACGTATACCGCACGGAATCCCCTGCAGATAAGAAAGCTCTCCTATCTCAATTCCGTCAGGTTGCAGAAGAGCTGTCGCAGAGGCGCCGCAAAGAGCGTGAGGGCGAACATGAAAGACGGAAAAGTATGTGGCAGGGAGGAGCGGCGAGTGCTTTTATTTAACAGTGATTATGTTCGCTGTGCTTAGACCAAGATTAGCAAAGCTCCGAAATCCCTCCGATGCCTGAGTGGATGGCCGATATAGCCAAGAAAGGTGGAGAGATTCCCGGCATGGTGAGTAGTGCAAAAGAAAAGGCGGAGAGAGATGCACGTTGGGTGGGCGAGTGGTCTGACGAGCTGATCGTGGCCATTGCGTTAAAAGAGTGGAATAAAGCAGTTGACCTAGTCGACCAAGGTGGCGTTTCTGACTTTTTGTGTGAACACCACCTGATCTATATTCAGGACAAGCCAGGCTGGCCACGAATCCACTGCTGGCCAATAAACTTCCGCACCTCACAAGCCAGCTAATATCGTCCCTCCTAGAATCGTTGTCTCATCCTTCAAATCGTAAATCCTCTACGGTGAATCTCATCTCTTTGCTCAACCACATGAAGGCAGGTGCTGCTGCCCGAAATACATTTTTGGAGATGCGGGCCAAAGTCATTCACGGACTGACCCGTAAAATACGGTTTGACGGTGACATTGGGACTTATGTTGGCGAATTGGCGGTAGTTTACTTCACTGGTATCAAGCACACGGCCGATTGGTATCTTGCCAGCTTCAAGGAGAATGAGGTTGCCAGCTGTACGCCGTTATTATCTGATGATGGGGTTTTCATCTTTTGATGATGTTTTCTGCCAGCTTTTATTATGTGGACAAAAAGGCTGCTGGAAGAGTATGCAACAGTCTTCAGGAAGCAGGTCTACTCGAAGGACGTTGACCCAAAGGTGGTTCAGGCGGCTATCAATATCACTCATACTCAAAGCCGGAAGGTATGTGCTTTTGAAACCCATCAAACAGCCTCTATATTGAAAGGGGAATAGCTTCTTCAGGAATACGGTCTTGATTTCCGTTACATGCTCGATCAAATCTTGGTTGAGAACCCAGAACCCCTCAAAATCAATTTCTCAGACTCTCTTCACGAACCCAACACCCCAATAACGAGCGAACAGCCACCTCCCTATACTCCCGAGGACACGGTGCTACCTAGCCCACCTATGCCTCTACCACTGGCTGCTCCACCAATGCCGGTTAACCGTCGTAAGTCACCTGCACCCAAGGGTCCGAAGCCCGCCTCGAAGCCTGCACCACTTCCTGGCATTGATACGTCACATATCCTACAACAGACTGAGTACGGCATCCCTCAGGCTGGTGCTAATGGAAATCTTCAACCACCGCCATCACGTTTGAAGACGGGTATTACCGCCCAAAGTCCCGGCAGCGCCTACTCGCCTAGGCTCGAAAGCGGTCCTGCTAATCTCCCTCGAACAAATCAGTCCTCGTATCCGCCACTGTCTGCCTTACGTGCTCGAACACCGGTATTAGACGTCGCACAACACGAACACACGACTTCAGCTCCAGTGTCGCAAACGAATTTTGTTTCTCCTTTACCCCGACAACCTATGAGCGCAAAGCCACTTAGGGTGCGAGATCGGTCTGACAGTGTTAAAAGCAAAGACAGTCGTGCGTCGGATAGCACCAGAGAAAGTACGCCTTACGAGCGACCAGTCGTTCCTCGATTGAATGGCCTCCCGCCTCTTCGTTCGTCCAGTCGGCCCGGCAGTGCCATGACGCAACGAACGCCAATAGCTGTAGCACAACATGAAGGCATGATTTAGACTTTGTTATACTAATTCTAGATAGCAGGAATTGCGCTTGCCCGACCTTCTATTAATTCCAATGAAGAGGGGCCAGATGATGCAATGTGAAACCAAAATACAAGATTCTAGTTCATATTGGAGGAGCTATAAATGCAGCATGGGCTTGAGCTTCATCAGAATGTTTCGCAATAATCTGTGCGGCATGTAAAGCTTGTTCGACAACAAAAGAAGACGAGGATGAAGGCGGTGTGAGAGCGGAAAGCTCTGAAATTTGATAGATCAAACACTGGAACATGAGGAATATCGGAAAACAGACCTTTAAACAAAAGGACATAGCGAACTATGCGTTGGGTAGGCAAGATGGCTAACTCCCGTACTGAAGGCCGTGCCTTGCTATTCCTCCGTATTTTCTTTGGTTCAATAACAATGACATTGTCAACCGTGGTATCTCGCATACCAGGCATGGGTGTTGATTTGGCCTTCCTCAATTTTACAACCAGTTGATGGGAAGCATCTTCGGAATCGCATCTCGGCTTGTCGCCATTGTCTGCGAAGAAGGTGCCTACAATGTTGCACCAACTGACAAAGGCCTCATCAAGCTTTTCTTTTATTGCAAGAAAAGCTTCAGAGACACCGCATACACTGGGATTCTTGGTTGTTGATTGTAAAAATTCTTCACTGGCCAGAATCAGGGGTGGAAGATAATAAAACATAGTGAGCGGAGGAAAGGTAGCAGTTCCACCTTTTGCAAGTGTTCTGAGAGACGAGAGATATCTGCGCTCCGTTCGCAACATTTCTCGACAAATCAGGAGTGCTTGTCTTGCCGTATTCCAAGAGGAGTCCGACAGATCGTCTGGGCCGAATTCATCAAGTTGAGGAGGGTATTCGGCATAGGAATCCTTCAAGACAGCCTGGTAGGTGGGAGACGGACAAGATACTGACAACAAAAAACTACGCCGCTGGGATAGCTCTTTTGTTCGCATGTTCTCTAATTGGTCCACAAGTTTCTCATCCGTGATGTTGTCGTCACTTAAGACCATGGCGAGTGACCAGGGCCGTGGCAAAGAAGCCTTCTGAGCATTGCGTTTTCGTAGGAAGGACCTTCTCTGCGTCATTGAATAATCTGATTTCGTCCGCGATCGAGGCCTGTTTGTCTCAAGTGGGGGACTCTCTGAGTTCTGGGAAGTTAAGCAGGGTGAATTTTCTGCCCGCACTTCACCAGTCCATGCAAATGAAACTAGGTCTTCCGTGCCAATGCTACTGGGTGACTGGATCAAATGTTGAACTGATTCAGGTACTTCTTCGTTCTGCGGAAATGCAGTCAATCAACTAGAAAATTTTACTTTTGCGAAGACAATTACCCTTGTCGATGAGCGTGATACTTCGCAACTACCGACCAAGGCCATAAAACCTGAAGAAGGAGCTGGCATCGAAGCAATTTTCCGCATTTTACCGCGTTTCTCCAGCTTGTTGGGGATTCTACGCGGTGCATAATTTGAACTAGCTGCTCGAGAAGGATTAAGGAGTGGTGTCCTAGAATGTGTAGATAGAATAGATTCCGGCCGAGGAGATGCAATCGTTTCAACAGTCGGAGGTTCATATAGCAATTGCTGATAGTCTGGTTTAACTTTGCGTAGTTTCCGTCGGCGAACAGATGTTTTACCAGTTCGTTGGCCTCTTGACTCCGGAGGTGCTGCTGAGGAACGATCAAGCTCACTGAGCATTGTTCCAGGATGATTACAATATGGACAGAAGTCCGCAGATGGTTGCGAAAGACAGTGCTGGCAGGATATGCTGTGCGATAGAATGTTGTCCTCCTTCTTTTCCGCCTGTGTCACTGTGCTTATGGGAGCGGACGCATCTCGGAAAGGTTGCGGGAAATACCTGTCCCGGGACTTGGGTGGTGGTATCGATTCGTTGTGACGAGAGAACACTGCGAATGCTCTGAAAACCATTCGAGGGTGTCGCCAGAAGAATACAGCAGGCGTCCAGAACCTGAAAACACCAGGTCACTGGAGAACCGGTACAGGTTACCAAGCACTTAGCAACTTCAAGTGTTCTAGTGGTCACCAGCACGTGAGCAATCTTACACCTTTGAATCTTTCTTTGAATCTTTCTACGTGATCTGAAATGTGGGAACGCACCCTTCAGGACTTGGTTCGAGGGTTGCGGGCTAACAAGAAGGATGAAGCCAAGTTCATTGCTAAAGCAGTGGACGAGATTAGACAGGAAATTAAAAGCGACGACATGGAATTGAAAGCGGGTGCAGTCTTAAAGCTAACATATGTAAGTCAGGTTGCAAATTCCTATACCGCCTACTCATATACTGTTCTTGTCAGCTCGACATGCTGGGTTATGACATGAGTTGGGCTTCGTTCCATGTTGTGGAAGTCATGTCGTCGCCTAAGATTCATCTCAAGTGCATCGGATATCTTGCTGCCTCCCAATCATTTGATCAAGATACAGACGTCCTAATGTTGACTACGAATCTCCTGAAGAAGGTGGGCCCACGAAACTTTCTGCCAAAGCATTTTTAAACTCTTCGTAGGATTTAGGAACCACACCCGCCGATGTTTCTGTTACCTTGGATGGACTTTCCCATATCGTGACACAAGAATTGGCACGCGATCTCACACCAGAGTTGACTACCATGTTGAAACACTCTCGACCGCAAATACGGAGACGTGCAGTCCTTGCATTATACAAGCTTGTTAGGAAAAACCCCGAGATGATTCATGTTGTAGGCGCGCGGTTCGAAGAGAAGCTGGAAGACCCAGATCCCTGTTCGTAATTTTTTTATTCTTCACAGCATGTCCTCAAAGTTTGCCCTTCTAGCTGTGATTGCAGCTGCAATCAATGTTTTGTGCGAACTCGCCCGCCAGAATCCTAAAGATTATCTGGCACTGGCCCCGCAATTATTTCACCTGTTGACTACCTCATCAAACAATTGGATGCTCATTAAAATTATCAAATTGGTATTTCAACTACTGACCTCTGAGCATTTTCACCCATTTGACACCAAATAGTTTGGTTCAATGTCCCCTTACGAACCACGTCTCGTAAAGAAGCTACAACCAGCCATTACCGAACTTATTTCTACCACTCCTGCCATTTCGCTGCTATATGAATGCGTTCATACTTGTATCATCGGTGGGATGTTACAAGGACCATCAGGAAATTCATTGGCAAAGACTTGTGTTTCAAAGTTGGCCGCTTTCATACAGGACCCAGACCAGAACTGTGAGTAAATCTATTGTAAATGAGCACATAATTTATTTTCTTGTTCAAGTGAAGTATATTGCTTTGCAAGCCCTGGCAAAGATTGCTCCAACCCACCCACATCTAGTCGCCGATTATCAAGACACTATTATGTCTAGCGTCAATGATCAGGACATAAGTATCCGAATGAGAGCTCTCGAGTTGGTTTCTGCTATGGTTAGTACATTCATGTTCCAACGAAACGTTCTGACTGTGAGTAGGTGAATCGCAGCAATTTACAGTCGATTATTCAGCAACTGCTCGCTTATCTTGTTAAAGAAACCCCAACAACACATGATGCATCTCAACTCCTTCAGAACGCATCATCAAATATCCCTACTGGCCTATCACCAAATCAGTCTCCTGCATACCGTCTCGTCCTTTCTCAGCGAATGTTGACGATGGGTTCCCAATACACTTACGAGAATATAACAAATTTTGAATGGTATCTTTCTGTCTTGGTTGACCTAGCCCACATATCCAATGTCGACATCGGTGCAGAAATTCGTGATCAACTAGTGGATATTGCCGGAAGGGTACGGGCTGCCAGACCATATGCCGTGAAGCTTATGAGCTCACTTTTAATCGACGACAACCTGATTCGAAATGCGAATGAGGCTGGCAGTTGTTCTGAGGTACTTTGGGCAGCTGCATGGATCTGCAGCGAGTACTGCGAGCAAGTACAGTCCTCTGTTGTATGTTCTTTCCAAACTAATCTCCAAATAGGGTTTTATCCGACCCTCAAAAACTCCTACCACAACTTCTATGGAATGACGTTGACCGACTCTCCCCTGATATCATCGGCGCGTACATACAGGCGATTCTCAAGATTTTCGGAAGTTGGGCTGTTGAACTTGCCGAGCGGTGGGGAGACGACGACTTGACAGACCTAAAAGAGAAGGTCAAGTCCATCATCGACCGTATGCAAGAGCTCGCTACCAGCCGACATATCGAAGTACAAGAACGAGTTAGTATTCGTTTCCTTTGTGGTAGTGTGCCTCGCTCATACTTAGTGTGCAGGCTTCCAATGCCCTTCAGCTATTTGATTTCGTATCAGCAGACATCAATTCGTACCATCCGAAAGGAATTTCTTCCTCTGATAACTCTGCTACCGTCACCGAGGATCCATTTGGGTCCAATGAACCGGCATTTCCGAAGAGCTTGTATCTCATTGGACCGCTATTTAGTTCTTACGAGTTGAACACCATAGCGTGCGGTGCGCAGGCAAGCCTTCCCGCGCCAGAGGGCCTGGATCTTGACACGTGGATTGTGCCTCCGAGAGAGCCTACGCCGCAGCCCCAGCAGGAAACCGCGATAACGAAGAAGAGCAGAAAAGGGAAAGGGAAGGCAGCCGTTCTGTCCGTGAACGCAAAAAAGAAAATGAAGGGTGACGAACATGCGGATATGTTAACGCCTGTTGAGTCGGATCATGAAACATCGGAGGGAAAGGCGTTACGTGAACAGGTAATAACTCCCTAACTACTCAGGTGGGCCCTTACTGAATGATCACATAGAGAAAGGCAGAGAGGCTGGCCCAATTGCGGGATGACCCTTACTATATAATCGACGATCCACCAAGAAAGGCACCGGAAGAGAAATCCATACCAGTTGTTCATCTGGAAAACATGCCTCCTATACCCCATGGTGAGAGTCACAAATATTCCGCATCTTTTGCTCATAGATGGCTTAATTTTAACAGAGAGTAGACTGCCGTCTCTCAGAAAGTCTACTCAAGCGTTCTCGTTACAGTCCTTCGTGGTTGACAAGGATGGAGAGATGCCAGAGGGTGTCACGCTTACGTCGCTAGCACAGCCGGCTATTACTTCTGGTCCTTCCACAAATCCAGCACAGTTTACTTCATTCCCCTTACCTGACAACTCAGATACCCCACCAAGATCACAGACCCCAGATCCCATTACCGTAATGCGAACGAAGAAAAAGGGGTCTGGAGGTAAAAAGCGGACTCCAGCAACATAACTACTTCATCCATCACACACTGTTTTTGAATTATCATCAGTTATAGATTGGCATTGTCATATGAAAACTCCGCTTATCCACGGGACATTATTCGATTCTCAGAACACATTAGTTCGCACTGGACCTGGTATACTCGACGACAACTTGCAGCTATGAGTGGATGGATAGATGATTAAAGGTAACGGGAAGAATATAACTTGAATATGTTTTCGGAATGTTCACTGATGTTGGGGCCATGGGCTCTGTAAGTAAATATTCGATCATTGACCATCCTCGACATGTTCCACAGAGTCCACAATCTCATTCACAAGTTCCAGCGTCACTCCGGGTATGATCCTTTCTGCATCCGTAAATGCTCGTTGCAGAGCACTAAGAGTCACCCTCGCCTCTTGCGTTGAGACTCTCGGAAATAGCTGAAGAAAGATTGGAATGATGACCAGACTTGGTATGAGCATAATAAATGGTGCTTACCGAAGCTATGGCAGGCAAGACAACCGAATCCAACATCGTCGTATCCGGGAGTTCATCTTCCAATTGCATGTCCCGCATCTTCTGCTGCACTATGCTTGATTTAGTAGACGAATACGTATCCGCATATTGGTCGTCATAATCATCGTAATCTTCGGAAGGCGCATGTTGACCTGGAACACTATGGGAGGCGCTGCGATTGTTCTCGACAGGTGGCATATTTCGAACCGTGCTTTGCTGGAAGGGAGGACTATTGGCTGTCAAGGGTGGGATCGGAGGCAAATTACGGCCCCTTTCAGCAACTGGAGCACTCGGAGTTGGATCAGGAATTCTTTGCTGAGAAGGTAGAGGCGGTCCGTCATATCTCGGCGCAGTCTCATTGTTCTCCCATGTCAACGGAGGGCCTGTAGCCGCCCGAATCGAGTGGTGCGCTCGTCCGATTGTGCTAGGTCGTCCACCATGGCGAATGGTTCCAAAGTCCCATAAATCCTCCGGATTTTCACTCTCTTGTCTGCAAAATAGGATGAGCCTAGGAATCCAACGATACACATTGGACATACAAGTCAACTTCAGGATCGGGTCCATTTTCTTCATATCTGTCTCCTCCTTCAGCTCTCCAGCGCTCGTGTCGCTCTATGAGCTCTGTTAAGTAATTAGTCTTCTTTGCCATGCGAACGAATTTGTGCTTGAGCAATTCCCTAGCAGATGGCCGCTTCGCACTGGTGATCAGCTGGCACTCACGGCTGACGTATAGTAAACATACATCTCGTGGATCTCGTTGCAAACAAAAAGATACAAACTCTTTAAAGGGTCGTGAAAAGTTGCCCTCGAGTGTCGGAGGTGGATTTTTGGGTATCAAGAAAAGAACCTATTCCGGTGGAATGAATCACACTAGCAAGGACGGCCTGGGCAAGCATACCTTCATGGGATGTAATTCGGCATACGGTGGCTCACCTTTTGCCAATTCGATGGCAGTGATACCCAAACTCCAGATATCAGCTTTGTGGTCGTATCCACTTTGCTTGATGACTTCGGGAGACATCCAGTAGGGCGTTCCAACAAATGTGTTCTTCTTGGCCGACAGTGTTCCCGACAGCTGCCCTGAGACACCGAAATCTGCTAATTTCACCTCGCCACCTGCCGAAAGAAGGATATTTGCAGCTGGGGAACGCGTTATTAGGTAATGTACGGAAGAATGGGGTGGTCCTGACCTTTAATATCGCGATGCAGCTTTCCTTCGCTATGAAGATACTCAAGACCCCGGAGTAGTTCACGACAGATAATTGCGATGTATTCTTCTCGGAACACCCCGGGCTTCATCTGTATAATATTGAGGTGGGTGTAATCAGAGGAAGACTGTTACTTACCAGATCGGAACATGATCCACCAGAGCAATATCTATAATGCATTTAGGAAGTGATCCCTTTAATGTATTTGGTGGGACGTACTCCATGACTATCCACAGATGCGAGCCTTTGAGAAAAGAGCCATGATACCTTGCAGAAAATGTAAGGATGCTCCTACGACGATGCAACCTACACTCACTTTGTAACGTGAGGCGAATCTAGCTGAGAAAGAATTTGGATCTCTTGCTGAATGTCCTCTATTTCGTCTTCTGCACTCTCTAGGTCTATGATCTTGATAGCGACAGTCTTCTGTGTTCGTTTATCATAGCTGCGTGAGTTGAACATAGCGTGAGTCCTGAACATTTGAGTCATGCAGTGCAACCGACCCCTTGTAGACTTCACCAAACGAGCCCTTTCCTAAGTGAGATGTGGCTTAGAGATGAAAAACGGTTGATAAATGGTCGAACCTATCCTATCCTGTTTGACATAAAGTTCCTCTGGATCTTGGTGATTCTCCTGCTAAGTCATGATCATCGTTGATCGCGAAGGAAAGGAAAACAAGTATTCACCATTTGTCATTCAGATTCTTCGAAGTTGATTCACTATGTCTTGGACGACTGCGTCGCGTCGAGTGAAGGAACGGCGGTGGCAGTTGAAATTAATACCGCCCGACCAGGTAATTCAGCTAAGGGTCCTATAAACTTGATCCAAGCGATGCCGCTATGACTGTGCAGTAGGAAAACAGCGCAGAGTGGCAGCGAAATCAAGCAGATAGTAGACAGTGGTGACCTCGGTCACGATGTACAATGCTAAATAAGGCAATAATCGCGTTCGGCGGCTCTGCGTCTAAAGACCCTTTCGTTTCAAAATAACTATAATAATGGCTGTGCTCATGACTGGAAAGGATATCATGCTATCGCCTGAAGTAAAGTACATTGCGAGACTACACCGTATTTGGCCCCTGGCCATGGCCCTCAACAAAGATCTTTATCCATTATAATACAGATGAGTTCCTTGTAATAGGTTTCTCAAATTGAGGACGATCTTTGATTGAAATACTTTCTCAAGAAATAGCGCGTTTTTCATCGACAATATAGAGATAACACCCAGCGTATGAAACATCCTTAGTGCAAGCCAGGCTAATGGAGTTGCAAGTCTAACACAGGGGGTGTGCTTCGTTTTGGGACTTCCTCACGAAGAAAGAAATACTGTTTTGTACATTCCAATTTCAAAGTCCAGATCTACGTGACTTACGACCCTTATCACCTGTTCAAATATATTACACACAATGTGAGGATCTGGTCATGATCATGATTGCCTAGAAAATTTTCTATGTTCCTATGATGCGAATGGGTTGGTGACGGTCTAGCATCATTCCAGAAAAGACACACCGGAACGTGAGTCCATTCGTGATCGACGTGCACAAAGGCCCTCTCCACGTTTGGCAAATCTTCAATTTTGTCCTGTAGCCGCTGGCTGATATCGTGTGCTTTCCAAAGAGGCGTGTTTCCGTCCATCACAACATCGACCTCCACAAAATAATCCTGCATATGCCAAAAAGTGAGCCACAGACTTCGAATCTTAAAGATACGCCTACAGGTCCGCTCTTCGAACCAACAGCGTGAGTACAGCAGAACAGTTCAAGAAAGGAATGGCACGAACATGGTATGCACGGACGGTATCGATCTTGAGGATGTCGTCACTAAAAGTAGCCGCCTTGTAGACGATAAGTTGTAGAAAGCTGTGTGGGGCGGCTTTCCCAGCCAATAGCTCAAACTCGCGATATACGGTAAGCGACCAAGATAAGATAACACCAGATGCGATCTGGGAGGGTATTCTGGGTTCGAAATCTTCGTTGAGTAAGTGAAGAACGAAGACATACAATGATTGCACCAAGTGGATCAAGGTCTAGACCACATCATGTCAGTCTGGACGAGAACTGTGCGGCTGCAACGTACACCACTTAAACTTGCTTCCGGCAGTGGACATGAGAATACCTAGGCGAGTTGAGAGATCAAACCAGACCCTCGTCGAAGAATCGCTTACCAAAGCTGTTAATGAATAGGTCATTGCGATGATCTTGCCAGAGCACCAGTACTTGACTTGATTTTCTTCGAAGAGAAAAACAGTAAACAAAGAGGGCGAATTTAACGGCTTTCGAGTTGTTAGGCCGCATTTCGTAGTAAGGTGTTGCAGGACATATCACGTACCCAGCGCTGCACCAACAGTAATAATTGACGCGAGGTGGAATTTGGCATGACCTTCCCCCGTTGCTAAACCTCTGACTGATTCCACAATAACAACGAGATTGACTGAACCCATCCTGTGGCGCATCAACCGCTACATTGCTCTCGAGATAATGAATGGGCTTACAGGAAACCTAGTGAAGCGTTCAGAAATATTTAGGCACACGGAAAACTGCGCATACCATAGACAATGTTCCCAATAGTCTCAAGTCGAGCACCACCAACGGGCCACTTAGTTACATCAAGCTTGGGTGCCTTTTTGTGCAACCAGAAAAGCAGAACATTACTACCAATATCGAAAACTGCATCAATTCCAGTGGCAAGAAGAGACAAGGAACCAGCGGTGATCGCGGCATAGACTATATTTTGAATGAGTGGCCATTCTCAGTGGTTTAAATGAACCTCACGCTGCAAAAAGCAAAGTATAACGTTCGATACAAGGCTTGCATACACAGCGATTTTGACCTGATTGACATGGGAGTTGATATTGGTAGAAATTGAAACATCCAAGCTCACAGGAAAACGAGCTGTTTCTTCATCGATTTTTGCATCTTCTGTGTGCTCTTCCATTGGTTTCAAAAGATCGAGGATGAGCTGGCAGAAAATGTGTTTTCAAAATCGTACGTCAAACAGACGCCGCGCACAGTATTCTGTTGTGATTGGTACTGAGCAATAGTCTTCCCCTTCCTGCGACGGCGAAGGCCAGCCAGTTCGTCTTCAGGGACAAATCCATCACGTATTTGAAAGGGGTCTACAAAGCCAGTGTTGGTTATAGCGGGGTTGGGAGACTCGGATACCTGAAATGATAAGAGTCAAAAACACAAATATACGTAGAGGTATCAAGACCCACTGGGGAGGGCCCGGGGTCGGTGGTTGGGGTATCACTTGTCATAGTGAAACAAGTGTGTCCGAAGTATTGTACGGTGATTGTCAATGTACATAATCAGAACTCTTACCATCATGACCGACGATGGGCTTACAACGCTTTTTCCACTCTTCGCTTTCTTCGCTCTTTTGCTGTGAGAAACCTCCTTTTTCAGGCCAGATGTAATCGTTGACTCGTCTTTAGCACCGCACTGTTATTCTGGTGCTTGATTTCGTCTTGTCTGGGCACCTCCCTCCGCCAGTCAATCTCCAACTTGTGGGAGTACACCCCTGAAATGAGACAACCCAACCGCATGCGTACGCGGAGCCGATTCAGGTCTCAAGAAGAATTCTGGGAAATGGAGTGCAGAGGTTAACTTCGTCAGATGTCGTCAATGGACCGTTTCGATATCGCCCACCAGGCTGAATCATATTTCAGTTTCACCTGGTCTCATTTCCCCCTAATCTGTCGTATAAAGTCTCGCCCCCCTCTGCGAAAGGAGCATTTAACTTCTTTCTTGTCAACCACATCGTCCAACCCTTTCACGTACTTTATCTATCGCATCTGCAAGCGGACGCAACCTGCTCTTCAATATGAAATTGTCTACCAGTTCTTCAATCTTCTTCGCTACCCTCGCCCTTTCGTCGTCGAGCTCTACCCTGGCTGCGCCAGCAAGAGACGCCACGGAATCTGGTTTGTCGGTTTCGCCAAGTGCTCACGACTTGACCGACTCTTCGCATCCCGCTCCACACTGTTCTGGCCACAGAACTCAGCCCCAGCCCACACCGGTTAGCGCTGTCCCCATCGCAGCAAGGTCGATTTGTAAGTTCATCTACATTACTTCTTAACGCTTTTACTTACACCTCATAGCTGCTCTCCAACTCCCACCCCCCTTGGACGCACTGGACGCACTGCTCGCATCGGTTCCGATTGTCGGACCTCTCCTCACTCAGCTCGGCAAACTTCTTGTCACAGGGCAAAATTTGGCCTCGAACGATGTGAATCAGATCAGTCCGCAAGATATGACGGCACTCCGGGATGCGATTAAACAAGTTACTCAAGAACTCAACAATACCGTCGTCTCGAAGCTTCCCGTGCCCCCTCTTACGAATGTCGCCAACGGCCTCTCGATATCAGTTGCTCAGAGCGACTTCGATCCCGCGGGTCCCGCTGCCGCCTCTTCCGTCCCTGGCAGCGCTTCCGCCATGCCGTCCGTCCAAGCATCCTCTTCCCCTTCTACGGCTGCCAACGATGTTCCGTCGTCTTCATCGAAATTGCCCTCCGTCCAAGCATCCTCTACCCCATTTATGGCTGTCGCCGATGTGCCGTCGTCTTCATCGAAATTCCCCTCCGCCTCTGCGACGCCCTCCGTTGCTCCAGTAAATCTTCCCAACTCTTCGTCTATCCCTGTCCATCTCCCTGTTTAAACGATAAAAACAAGTTTTTCTTTCACGCTTTATATCTCTTATTCAAGTTATCTTTTTTACAAACACTAGCTTATCTTTGTGCTCCTACGTCTACGTCTGTCATATATATAACCATGCTTTGAACGGTTGATAACCAATTCTGCGTCATATTTATGTGAAGGTTTGTCATCACTTGTCTTTCTCAAATTCTCACCGAGCTACACGGGTGATGTATCATGTCCCGTCCACAACCTCTCGTGAACTTATCTTCAGCTGTCCCCACGGAGCACCATCAACTCACACCCCGAACTCCTCGCACTGCCAGCGGACCTCGAACCAGTCAACTTGAGGAAGGCTTCGCGAAAGTACGACTCACTGAGGTGACAGATGAGGATCCGGATGATAACCCCAGTACTCTACAATCTGCACCCCTCCTCACATCGTCATCCACCGCTCGGTTTTCGGCCAGAGAGCGGAGGAGTCCAAGTGCAAAGAATAGTAGAAACCAATTATCACATTCTCTATGGGCGGCAGCTGCCGTTTCTCCTCTGGCAGCGGGGATCCTCATTGGAGGCCTACTACTATTCATGCTTATTCTTTCTCTTATGTGGCCAGGAAGCTTGCATCGATATCTAGGATTGGAGTCGACATCCCCTGAAACATCGGCCCAACATAACTCGGACAGCGCGAACCAGTCCACAATACCGCCACTTCACCCTATCGAATATCTGAAAGCATGCGGGAAGCATGGTTATGTACACCATGGTGATTATTGGGATACCGATCATGACATGAGTCCTGTTGTGGCCAACGAATCATCCATCATTTGCGCCAAAACGATTACATATATGCTAGATGGTACTGTGGGCTTGGCTGCAGATCTCGCACTTATGGCCCAAACAGCAGCTTTGGCTCGCGAGGTGATTCTGAATCTTCCTCCGCTTTTGCACATGACTCATTTCGCCCAGAGAAATCGGACATTCTTGGTCGACGACACGTACTGGAATCGAGGAAAGTCAGTGAGAACATCCCCTCGTAGGATACTTCTCATCAGCGAATCGTAGATGGACAGATCATTTTGGGGATTTAAGGGAACTAGAGCCTGGTCCACAACCGGGATGCAAACCGCCTCCGGGAAATGGTGATTACTGTTGCCTCTGTTGCCACACTTTGCTAATGAAGGTGCTCGATACAGAACTTATTCCTTGTCCACGCACGGCAAGGTAAGTGACTATTCTTCGTTCATTATACGGAACCAGACATTTTGAACAGACACTGGGTAGGATTTATTTGTTCCCCTGTACTTGTTTTGAATCCCGTTAGGTCGTCACTTCAAGAACAGCGAAATTCCATTTCGGTGATGGATTCAGTGATCACTATGAAGATCCGTGTGATCCAATCTTCCTTTTCATTGAGTTTCTAACCCACTTGGTGATGTAGATATGCGCACAACTTGAACCGCCTAAAGCCCATATTCTTGTCCGCCTGGAAGTCTTTCACTTCCACGATCCTTCCGACATCTGCGAACAGAGCCTTGATCAAGTTAGCCCGAGAATCATTTTCCTCGTTTTTGCACGATAGACACGAGCGTGGATCTACATCTCACTTACTTTTTGTTTCTACGCATATCAGGCGGGGAGATCGCAAAACGCTATCGTATTCCTTCCCTCACAGAAAAGTACCCGTCAAGGACTACGTAGACGCTATTAAATCGAGCTGGTCTCGGTTACACCGCTCCAACACGTTACCAGCCGTTTACTTGGCCACCGACTCACCAGAGGCACATGAAGAATTCGTCCAATTATACCAGGGAGCCGTTTTTTCCTTGTTCACCACGGCCGAGTCGCGTTTACAAGGTCTAGCAAGTCCTGGAGAGTATTACCAAAATAGGTTCAATGAATTGGATCTAGGGAGTCGGATTAACGCAACGAGGGGTGTGATAGTTGATTTGGCGGTGCTTTCCGGGCTCTGGCCAGACGAAGAAGAACTAGTGCCGGATGCGGTGATATGTGCCCTCAGGTTGGCACTCCTCTGTTCCGTGAGGTTATCTCTGAATTCAAATTTAGTTCTAACTTATGCCGCCTTGCGCCTATTGGCCTGGGATGGGAGATGGCTTTCGGTCATGTGGATAGGTCTGGCAGCATAGACAAACAGGGCCATCGATGGATCGATGTTGATGAGCGGGGCTCAGTTATACCCGTGTGGGAAGCATTCGAATTATTCTAGCACTCAATAATATGACGCCTATACTATGACGCCTTTTTCATTCATCAGAAAAATACCAGAAATGGAATGAATTGCCTAATCTGGTGAATGAAACATTGTTCAAAAGATTTTTCGTCGCCCAATTGTTCTGTCATCGGCGAGCCATACCTCGGCCTCTGCCCCTAAGGGCTCTTTGTGCTGTGCCGGGTGGAGCTTTGGGTCCTGCATTTGCCTAAAACCGCATGTCAATAATCAAATTGGTAACAAATATACACCTGACATACCTGTTCACTTTGTGGGTTTCGTACAGTCTCATCCACGCTCAGAATCAAGCACGCGGCTTCAGTAGCACTGCTGATGGCGTTGACCTTTACCAGACTTGGTTCCCACACAAATGCGTCCATGTTATCTCGCACTCCCGAAACACCATCAACATCAACACCATACCACTTATCCCCGCTGGCGTGCTTCATGCGTAGTTTGTTAAGGATGTCGGTAGAGTCCAAACCAGCGTTATCACAGATTTGGCGAGGAATGATCTCGAGTGCTTTCGCGAAGGCGGCAAGGATCAACTGAAGTTTTCCCGGAATGCTGAGAGCATGCTTTCGAATAAACGCAGACAATTCCATCTGCAATAACGTCAGTTCATTCGGAGGACAATTCTTCTGAAGCCTACCTCAATTGCACCTCCACCTGCCACAACCTCACCATTTCTTACTGCCCGTTTGACGACCATCAAGGCATCATGCAAACTCCTCTCAACCTCCTCAATGAATTGTTCCGCACCACCACGAAGGATCAAGGTGCAAGTTTTTGCCTTGGGACATTGCTCGAAAATGTTGTATCTTTCTCCTCCAATCTGCCGTTCCTCGAAAAGTCCGCAGGTTCCGAGATGCTCACGAGTGATATCTGAGCATGTTGACTGAATGGATCCACCAAGAGCTTGGACGACGCGACGGAGATCAGCAGCACCAACACGACCTGCGCAGAAAATGTCTCGATCGGCGAACCATTGAGTTGCCAGGTCGCCAATTGGAAGCTTGCTAAGGACGACTTTGGCACCTGTCTTTTCGATAGCTTCAAGTTTGCGATAAATGATTTCCCATTCGGCATCAACAATCGCCTGGTACTCGGACACAGCATCCACCCGGACCTCTGCATTATCCTTCTCGGCTTTGAGTTCTAGTTCGACGTTTAGACAAAGGATGAGGGGGTCGACGAAGTGCTTTGGTTGCTGTTCAGCACCAGCATACGTGAAGGTTTTTTTGAACGCGACACCCTTCACGAGCAAGGAATCCTGCAATCCACCACCTGCAATTTTTTTTACACCGATAAGGGATTCATCAAGGTCATCCTGATCGAGGGATTCGATGGCTTCCACAACCATCTTGGAGAAAAATGGTTTTTCTGAATGAATCAGTTTCGAAGACATCGAAGTCGACGCGCATTTCAGGAGCAGGGAATGGAATCGTCTTTGGTAGGGAAGTAAGAAATGTGCCCACAGCTAGGGGAAGGATGCACTTACCCTGGATCAGACTTGTCAACGCTGATTTGCAATTCGTTTATTCGGTCGAGGGCCTAGATAGTATTAATTGTGCCTCAAGGTGGACAAGCAGTGACGCATACCAACTGCGAAGCATTTCTGAAACCTTTTATGATGATGTGAGGACTGACACCCTCTTCAATGAAGCTTCTAACCTCCTTCAGCAGTTGGGCAGCTAGAAGTACCACACTGGTTGTTCCATCGCCGACCTCGGCATCTTGAGCTCGGGCAATATCAACCAAAGTGCGCGCAGCAGGATGGACGATATCCAAGAGTTTCAGAATGGTTGCGCCATCGTTAGTTATCTGGGCGTTACCACGTTCATTGACGATCAACTTGTCCATTCCTCGCGGACCCAGTGTGCTTGCTAGGGTTTCTGCGATCGCAAGGCATGCTGATATATTGGAAAGCAACTGAGCCTTTCCTTGGGATGTATCTGTGCCTTCCTTGAGCAATACAACTGTCGGTTGCTAAGGATAATCGCATCAGTCCCGCATCAGTCTGCGGAGAGGGAAAGAATGTATTACCATGGGTAGTCCTCGCTGCATTTTTTGAATGTTGGATGGATCGTGATTAGCAACTTTAGCCTCTTGTTTGGTGCTGTTGGTCGTTTACGCGCTTTTGGCATCGACCGTGACGCGAATCATTAAGACTCGGACGCGTCCTTGTCGACATGGATGAGCTTGTACGTCAGAACTCCCCCCCTTCAGACTCGTTCTTTGCGGGGCCAGACGAAGAGGGGGACGCAATGCCTATTGACGATACGGGTGCGAGGTCCAGCCCAAGTGTTCCCCAAACTCCGAAAACTTTTTCGTCTCATTCTTCACCTCCGCAAGAGAAGCTGTTTCTGGATGACAGTGATGATGAGGTGGTTATTACAGAAGATTTCCCGACTCTGAAGCGATCTCAGGCTGTGATGATGGAGGACACATCTGACATTGAAATTATTGAACAGACTCGAAAAGCAGACTTCGATCCGCGCACCAGCAACTTGCACCTGTCTCTGTCTCCCGCCCCCAAGAGGAAAGGCTCTACTCAAACCCAAAAGAGACGTCGGGTAACGCCCCAAACCGAGGTCACTGAACCTTCAAGCGGCTTATTGCCTGCCTATCTTGGTGAAGTCTTGGTGCCCAATGCTTGGAGTACAATCTCTGGTAGCGGGTATGTGAAGCCCAACGACATTATTCGCGTAAGAAGGGATCAAGGCGATGAATCCACGTCCGTTAAATTGAAATCTAAATCCTTCAACTCCAAAAAGAAGATGGACAACAAGAAACAGGTGACCCTCACCAGTATGATCGGTGCGCAACCTCAGAAATTTTCCAAGAAGAAAAGGCCGGACACAATTGTTCGATTGGTAACCAAGGATGACGTCGGTACGTTCTTTTTCAGTTCTTCTGGAGCTTCTCATTGCAGCCCTTTCGTAGAATTCGGCAGATTACCTACCGAAACGTCTTGGTGGGTTTCCAAGCTTCTTGAACTCGGTCAGCCGTACTGTGCATAAATTATTACCGTTGATGCTTAACGAATATGATAGGCATGGTCGAGATACAGGGTATTTTGACGGACTGTCCTGAACGCCTCACCACTGGAGTCGGACTGATGGTGACAATAAGAATATACTTACTTGCTGGGGCGTTCAGACCTCTCAAGTCTTGTAATATGCGCGACGATACCATACAATTTGGTTTTCAGGAAGGCCTGGAAACAGATGAGGAAAGGTAGGTCTTTGCATATAAAATATCTTTATCTGAATTTTCAACGAATTCAGTGCCTTGCGAGAACGGAAAGACGCGATTGTGAAGTTGTTTGATGTTTTGGGCCTCATGCCCGTAGCCGGTGCTAACGCCAAAGGCAAGAAGTCGGTGAACGGAGCCCATAAGCGTGTAGCCAGGCATTCTGGCAAAAGAGTCAAAGAAATCGTCGGGGACGGTGAAGAGATTGAAGTTGATGACGGAGAGGAATTATCGAAGAATGAAATAGATGCGATTTATAACAGGTGCAGATTTTTTTGTGCTGCGCAACGGCGCTGACCTAGGTTTGCTAGAGCTCAAAAACATGACCAGACAATGAACGAAATGGAGCCTGCAGAGTCTTTCAGCCTCAATCTCCGCGGATATCAAAAACAAGCTCTATTGTACGTTTTCTTATACCTCGTCCAATCATTTTTTGGGGGGCTTACTTGCATTAAGTTGGATGCACTCATTGGAAACCGGTTCATTGGATGCACGGGAGGCCACATCGATGCACCCTCTTTGGAGCCAGTGTGTATTTAGGGATATTTAAATGGCCAGTGCTGAAACTCCTTTAGATACCTGTTTCCGCAGGAACCTGTGCTAGACGGACAAACGATAGATCTCACTGCAGACGATCATCCGTTCTATTTTAATCCATATTCTGCTGAATTAAGTCTGAAATTTCCGAAGGCAGAGCGAAACTGTAAAGGAGGTATCTTGGCGTCAGTCTTTTGTTTTCCAGTGATGTCTGTTCTGAAACCTTTACAGTGATGGTGAGGCAACTTCATGTCTGAAAACGTTCAGTTGGCTGAATGATTATTTTCGTTCTGACGATAGAAAGTGAGTGTGAGTTTATTACTGTAGTTCTTGGAGAGAGCGAACGCTTTTTCGACAGTGGGAATGGGCAAGACGATTATGTTGTCCGCTCTTATCCAAACAAGCCTACCAGATCAGGAACCGGAAGAGGAGGCCACCCTCCAGTCGAAGGGAAAACAGCTTAGGTTGAATAATGCCTTCCGTCCGGTTCGCCGCTGCAGCAAGCCCCCTTCAGCCACATTGGTCGTCGCCCCTACGTCTTTACTTCATCAATGGGAGGATGAACTAAAACGATCCAGCAAACCAGGCATACTTGACATTTTTGTCTGGCACGGCCAAAATCGGCTGGACCTAGAAGACATGTTGGAAAACAATGAAAGTGACAAAGGCATTAAGATTGTCGTCACATCATATGGAGTTCTTTCCTCCGAACATGCGAAAATGGAACGCATGACAAGCACGAAACCGCAAGTGTTTGACAGTGAGTAGTTGGATGTTGTGAACCTTTATGTCACCCATACACCACGACAGTAATCTGGTGGAGGGTCATCCTTGATGAGGCTCATTCCTGTAAGTCGAGGACGAGCAAGACCGCCAAAGCTGTTTATGCCCTATCGGCCAAACGAAAGTGGGCTGTAACTGGTACGCCTCTCCCATTGTTTTTTAATTCATATGTTACTATTTTCTGCAAGGGACCCCAATCGTCAATCGTTTAGAAGATCTTTATTCGCTCCTGTGGGTCGACCCCTGCCGTCGCTCGGCTGGTTTCATGGTGCTAAACAATCTCATTAGGAAATTTCTCGACTTCAAACCTTGGTCTGAATTTCCCTTTTTCAGATCGTGCGTACGTCTGTACTTTGCATTGTCCGAACTAACCTCCAATTTCAGCTTTATCACGATACCATTCCTTGCAAACGATCCTAAGGCTATTGAGGTTGTCCAGATCATATTGGAGAGCATCCTTCTGAGGCGAGAAAAGACCATGACTGATGTTGATGGAAAAAGGATAGTTGAATTACCGAACAAGGAGGTCAGTCTTCCACACAAGCCTTGCTATGTGTATCTCATTCGCAGAATCCAGGTAACTGTGGAGGAGCTAGAATTTTCACCTCTCGAGAGAAAAATATATGACTCCATCTATCTCTCTGCCAAAAAGAATTTTGAGCAACTAGACGCCAAAGGCCTGTTGGGCAAGAACTACACACACATTTTGGCGATGCTTATGCGGTATGTTGATATTCCTGTTTGGGAATATAGTTAATTTGGTTAATTCCAGGCTACGGCGTGCCGTACTTCATCCCAGTCTTGTCCTTACAAAGGACGACGAGCGTGCACTATCTCCTCCTGGAGACGATATCACTAGTGTTAACGACCTGATCCGACGCCTCGCCGAAGACAAGCAACCTGTCGAGGGCGGTTCGAATACTTTTGTGGAGCAATTCATTGCCAATCTGAAGGGCGGCGACATAGCCGAATGTCCGATTTGCTTCGGTGAGGTTGAAAGCCCAATGGTAATTCCGCAGTGCATGCATCAATTGTGAGGAGTTTGTTATTATTTCGGGCCCTGTTGTGACTCTCCTGAAGCTGTAAAGATTGCATTATATCACACATCGGAATTAATGAAGAAAGGTCTCAACAACCTAACTGCCCGACCTGTAATTGTGGGCCTATAAAAGTGAGCGAGGCATTTATGATTCATCATTGTCTAATATATCTGTTGCCAAACAAAAAGAGTTTCGACTTGGTGGAACTGATCCGAAAGGATAATCCCAATCAATTAAACTCGCAGCCTTCTGGTTCAACCGTCGTTCTCAGACGAAATGACTTCCAATCCTCGACCAAACTTGATGCACTTATTCAAAGCCTTCGTGAGTCCTGGGCTTTTTTGGTAACTTGTTTCTGATTACATTGAGTGGCTGCCAGGAAAGCTGAGAGTTCAAGATCCTTGCTTCCGTGCGGTGATCTTCTCCCAGTTCACCAGCTTCCTGGACTTGATCCAGGTGGCATTGGATAGAGAGCGAATCGAGCATCATCGATTCGATGGAACAATGGATGTTAAGAAGAAGGCAGCCTCCATCTCTGAATTCAAAGCTCAATCACGAAAACCGAAAATTCTCGTGATTAGCCTGAAAGCTGGTGGAGTTGGGTTAAATGTATGTGATCATGTTTTTGTCCATTTTTTTATGTAAACAATTTATCTTCCAGTTAACGACGGCTAATCATGTGTTCATGGTTGGGAATCATCTTGACAATTTTCTTATATTACTTACAAATTTCAAGATGGATTGTTGGTGGAATGCAGCAGTAGAGAATCAAGGTTGTTTTTATTTTATTCTGTGTAAATCGACTCAATACATCCTCCTCAGCTATCGACCGGGTTCACAGGATTGGACAGGAGAAAACAGTTTATGTGACGCACTTCATTGTGATTTGTCCTTTATTCCACTTGTCTACAATTAACGTGAAATCAGGTGCACCATACGATCGAAAAGCGGATTCTAGAGATCCAGAAACGGAAAACCGCAATTGTCAACGAAGCCTTCCGGGGAAGCGGCAAGGGCGATCCAGAGAGCATCCAAAATCTGAAAATAATGTTTGGCGATGAATGGGATTAATTCATTATCGACGTAACGCACCTGCTTATAGACTACGCTTGAAATTTGAATCATAATGGGCGCCTATCACTTTTAGGTCGCGTGACGAGCCTTTCAAAGTTATGTGAATCAGCGCTCTTCAAACTCCGAGTCCAACTTGATTCTTGAATGCCCTTGAGGAGCCACAAGGTGGCACGCTTCCTTCCACCTCTCAGATTTACACAACACTTTCCAAGGATTCATCCACTCCTACGCCCACCGTCTAGCACGAGGAAGACGATGCCCAAAGCCGGATTTTACGCTGTTCGAGTTGGCAGGGAAATCGGTGTCTACAGCAGCTGGTTTGACATTTGAAAATGTCTTAAACCTTCACTCTTACGTTCCATTTAGGGAAGAATGTCAAAATCAGACAGAGGGATATCCGAATGCGAGGTACAAGAGATTCACCACTCAGAAAGCGGCTGAAGATTTTGCCCATGGCACCATCATCTCGACTCCTCTACCATCGAAATCGGACAGAAATGCGGCTAAGGGGAAAAAGAGGGCGCATGCCAAAATTGAAGATGAATCTTGTTGGGATGTCGTCTACAGCGACGGTGCATGTAAGGGAAATGGAAAAGACGGCTCAGTTGCCGGAGTTGGTGTTTGGTGGGGTCACGAAGATCCAAGGTCTGTTACCTTATGCGCTTCACTCAAGTGATGATCCAATTTGGGGTCAGAAATATTGCAGAACGGTGTCCTGGTGACCAAACCAACAACAGGGCAGAGCTTATTGTCTGTTTCTTTCTTTTTAGAATCGAGAATCTAACATAGACTTCCCATACAGGCAATTCTCTCGGTGCTAGAAACTACACCCCTGTCAAAGAGACCTTTATTGATCAAAACCGATTCGGAGTATTCGATCAACTGTAATCCCCCTGGCTTGTGTATCCTTATGCTTATTGATTCGCGTTCTTTAGGCTTCGATAAATGGATAAGCAACTGGATGAAGAAGGGTTGGAAAACTTCGACTGGTGAACCCGTAAAAAATGAAGGAGTCATTCGGTGTATTTCTTTACACCTGGAAATACGGTCGAGAAGTGGCCAAAAGGTTCACTTGCAACACGTAAAAGCACATAGCGGCGAAGTTGGAAACGAAGGCGCTGATTGTCTGGCAACTGAGGGAACTCTCAAATCCCCTGTTGAAGAACCCGACTGGAAGGTGTTGAATTCCGGGCTCGTAAAAGTGCTAGACAGTATTGCTCCAAATATTGCTTTAGTTCAAGGGTCTGTGGATCCAGGTGAATCGAGCCTCAAATCACGGAAATCGGGAGAGGTCGTGGTTCCTTCTCGCCACCAATCCGACAAAGCACCCGTTACGGCACTGGATTCCACTGCCTTTAGTCTGCCGGGAAAGGCGGTAATACAACTGTCGGGGACACGAATTGTGCAGGATCGGCTCGGATGGCTAGACAAGTTGTCCTCGGGTCCATCAAGATCTACTACTGAACTCCAAACAGCAGACGAGACGGAAGTCAGGGTCTCTTCAATGCTAATGCCCTCCAGTCCTCTTGTAGGAAATGCGACGAAAATAGTACCCGTCTTGGAACCGCAAAATACGGAAGTGTCGGCACCACTCGACTCAAATGTATCGCCTCCCAGACTGACTGGTCAAACAGTTTATCCATCAACTGAATCGCCTGTGAAGGTTCTTTACGCAGCTCCTCCTTTGGTTCCCGTACCCTTTGAAGATGTGAATTTCGAGGTATGCAAGTCATTCAGTTGGAAGGGAAAGCGACTCAACAGACAATCCAGGACTATAGTGATTGTCTCGTAGACGATGCTGATCTGGCGCTAGAGCTCTCAGATTGATACCACATTGCGACAAATATCCCTTCATGCTGTTATTGAATGTCCCTCAAACGACAAAGAAAGGTCAACTTCGGTCAAGTCGCCGATCTGCTGTCTGCTAGCTCCTTGATACGAAAAAAACTCTTGCGAAATAAACATGCGGCACTTGTCTGTGGTTGGACGGCCCTTGAGAGCTGGCACATTTATTGATGGTACATACGGGTCGTCACTAGTGCCACTCTCGGTCCAAGGATGGTTGTGCCGACCTTCTTAAAAACTGAGGAAGTGTTGTGACAACAACATTGTCAAGACATTGTCAAGACTGAGGAAACCTGAACCATACATCTTCGTTCCCATCCAATATTTCATAAACGCGAAGATTTGGGACACCTTTCTGCATTCCTGATATGGAGACCATATAGATTCTGTTGCTCCTTACTCTTCATTAAATTGTCAGTCGGTTGAAATCCCCACAACTCCTCGACCTGCTTTTGACCATCATCAAATAACATTTGAGGATCCGGAGTTCGTGGTAAATATCCAGGTATGATCAAATTGCGGATTTGTGGAAGACGTATACCCCCAAAACCTTCCTTCAGAGTGTGTGGAGATTCATTCGAATGCGATGAAGCGCAAATTTATAATGCGTCACGACAACATTTCGAGCCATTTCCCCACATGTGCAAAGAATTGTACTTTTTTGTCGGAAACGGAATCAGTACAGGAAGAGAGTCCATTCCAGAGACTTGACCAGATCGGAAGGAGGCGCCTTGGTATATATATTTATATATTTACTCCCTCAGCTCCTGATCAATATAGGAGTTGAGCCAAATTAAAATTTGAGCACTCAACCACCCGGACCGGTATAAGATCGTGATCCTGTCACGATACAACAACCACGATGGAAAGCGAATTGCTACTCGCATGGCAGGTAATTTCTGAACTCAGCGAGCAATTGGTGCACAACCAGAAACTCGCAAATGCCCTGCAATCACAAGCTGGTGTCTTGAAGGTACATTGCACAATTTGGATCTAAACTACCCAGTTAATCGTAACAGGACCAGGCAAGCCAAGCGACTGCTGGCTTCACACTGCGACGCGTAAATGCGGATATCTCAAAAGGTACAAATATCTTCTACGTTTCTCTTGTCTTACTGACCATTCTTCAATATAGAGCTTTTTGACTCCGAGCTCGAAAGATTGAATGCGAAGATGATCATCGAAAACCAGACTTTGCGACACGAAAACAAGCAACTAAGTTTGCTCCTCAAAGAGTTCGAAGGGACCATGGAGACTATTATGTCAAAGTTTCGAAATCATGCTGTTGGAATAAGCTTTCTTTGTCTTGAGTCCACAAACTAACTACTCCTCAACAGCTTGCAGCACAACAACATGAACTCACCCTAACCCGACACTACGAAACTCTCATTCTCTCCCGCGAATCTCATACTTTCAATACAAGTTTAATGGCCAATCCGAACGCTGCTGAATCACTAAACCGGCTCACACAACATTTACGTGGACTCCTCAAGACAATGGCAGGGGAGGAGACGGAGACATATCATAACAATGACCGCCACTACGACGACTTCGCTCCTGTAGAAGACCACCTTCAAGAACTTTACGCTCTATTGGAAACTGCTACGGAGAAGAATGAGGGCTATCCTGGTGTTGAGGGTAGAGAGGACTGGGCTGTGGAACGAGAGTGTGAAATTACTCGCCTAGAAAAAGAGAATGAGGACCTGCGACGCATGTTAGGGATCGACGAAACATCTCTTTCTGAACGCTGTATCACCTTGGATGTCGATCGTGTAGAGAGTGGACGCTATTCCACATTCCTTCCAACAACTCGTCGGAACATGACTAGTAGCGATTCTTATGGATCACGACTGGGATACTGGGAAAATGGTGGTGGTGGTGGTGGTAATGGACAACCGTCAACGCCAGCTTTGCAGCGACCAATGGATTTGCAACCTGGTATGCGATTTGGACCGCAGGCTAGGCGATCAGGTATTTTCGGTGGTGGCCAGCAACGAGGAGGATTTCCTGGAGGGTCGGGACGTGGTGTCAGTCTTGCTCTCGGCAATAGCCCGTCTCTTTGGACGAATCAGCCGAATCCGACACCAGTTATCGAACGGCAGGGCAGTTATAAAGAGGATGCATTGTGGCCATAGTACTTTTGATAGGAGTAAATTTATGTATACCATTATGTACAAGATCAATCCGGTCTTTTAGTTCTTCACACCACGATCATGTCTTTTCACTCATTGCCCACCGAACTATACGATGCGATATTTAGTCACATACCACCCCCAGATCTTCAGGGTACAGTGCTGGCTGTTACACGAGCAATTCCTTTGTCGTCTGTTCCTTTGCATCACTTGTTTCGAAATGTCCGCATCTCGTATCCTGAGCAAGCAACCCGACTTTATAGAAGGCTTCGCCAAAATGATTCCAATTGGACCGAAACCGAACGAATGCGACCTGCGTCTTGGGTCAGAGTTCTTTCCGTGGAGTCGTGGTCTGTTGACGCAGAGGTTGTGATCAATGTCCTGCGCATGCTACCCCAGCTGCAATCTTTGAACATCTGGGTGGGACCTACCAATTTCGCACCAGAGCAATTGGAAGAGCTATTTTCAAAACCTCTGGCCGTTCAATACCTAGCAATCAGGTTTCGCCCTTAGTAAGTTCGACTTGAGTGATTGAATATCTGCTGACTTCTCTTCTTCCAGCATGCAGAAGGCGAATTATTACCAATTTCTCAGGGTAATGTCCCGCCTACAACATTCCGTATCTCCAGCTGATTCTTTCTCCAGGGGTCTTACTTTGATGCTTCTCTGCTTGCCATTGCTCGATGGCCTCTTGGCGCGTTGCCAGTTTTCTCGATAGTCCAGGACACCTGCGATCCTGGCATTGGCCAGAAACAAGCTTTTGCTCAGCCAATCGTGTTCTTTCGTTTAGATCCCTGCCTCTCTCTGCTTTTGCATTCGCCAGGCATGGCCCCAACTCTTAAATGGCTGCGTTTGAGAATCCCTGCCAGACCAATTGCTAGACCGCTTTGCGGTATGACGCCGTCAGAGACATCACCCTATTATGCCTCTGACCTCACGCCATCACTCGACCTTCAGTTTTTGGACATTTCGACATGTAACATTCTGGATAACGAGCTAGACATGATTCTTATGCGCTTCCCTTCATTAAAACACCTTCTCCTTGATGGGTGTCCCCTTTTTCGAGGTGAGGGTGATTGGAATGATTTTGGCAAACGGTGTGCTCTTGCAGGAGTAAGGAGGGCAAAGCAAAGGGAAAAGGCGTTGAAGACTTGGATTGAGGCTAGCCCAGCTGGGGCAAACTTTGATGCGGATGAGAACCTGCCCAACCAGGAAAGGCGGGCAAAGCGGGGTCGAAAGGGGCTAGCAACTGCCACCATTTCACTTCGCGAACCAAGACCTGTCGCAACTCTGTCAAGCTCACGTACACCGTCACAACTGTTGACCAGTCAAACATCGCTGCAGCGAGCAGCCAGGATCCGCATTCTGCCTTCCCCACCCACGCTGGAAACTCTCTCTATCACGGTCACCCCTTGGGTCAACCCAGATAATTTTTCTATACTACGGGCCGAATTCGAGGCGGGTTGGGCTGAAGGACTTGCATTATTGGCTGTGACAAAGGCTCGGCTGCGGAGCAGTGCAAGGAATGGATGTCGGGTCATGAGGTTCTCCCCAACTTTCACATTGGAGCCTTCACAAGATGAATGGTTGGAAGAAGGTCTTGAAGGGCTGCAGAACATTGACCCGGCAGATGCCATCGCTTTTGGCACTTCATCTCAAAACAATGCTCAAATATCACCGCCGGTCCTTTGTTTTGCAGGACATGGAAAAGGCCCATATCACGAAGTACATTGCGGACACTCTGTGGGTTGGGAGGTGATGAAAGATGAGCTCTGAAAATAGAATGCCAAGCCTATGTCGTCACGGTTTGGAGCAGTGAATGCTGTGACATGGACAATGGGATTTCATTACAAGTTTACAACCTCCTCTCCGCAGACACTTTCAGGTTCTCAACAATATTTAGTTCGCTCTGTATGTCTTTGGAAAACCCAAGGGTAGATAACGAAGCACCAGACAGCCAGACGTCGAGATTGCCAAAACTCAAGGTTACTGC
>Ga0307517_10000454_pt1 | contig 70479 bp, 75 predicted proteins | sample 23_EM_MG_FD_194515 | JGI IMG/M metagenome (GOLD analysis project Ga0307517, IMG submission 194515) | Populus trichocarpa ectomycorrhiza microbial communities from riparian zone in the Pacific Northwest, United States - 23_EM | ecosystem: Host-associated > Plants > Roots > Unclassified | place... | reverse complement strand
GGGTAACACCACTTTGTACTCGACATACAGGTCTCCATAAGAGTCGCTTCCGAATATTGGCATACCTTCACCCTTGAGAACATCCACAAAGCCTGTATGATTAAGTGAGCGCGCCGCCCCGGTACAGGCGGGGAGATTTCACTTGCCTGGTTGAGTGACACCTTTGCGACTCAGCGTGACGTTATGGCCATCCAGGTGGGAAAGCTTGTGCTCAAACCCAAGCAGTGCCTGCGAAGTACCGCGGTCAAAAGTGGGAATTCCTTGATGGCCAAATCACCGACCTCGTCGACGCCGATGGTTTCCGTCCAGTACAGGCTCGTCTCCTTCCTCCTAAACCCACCCTGGTCTTTTCGACTACGCACCCTCAAGACAACATCACCAGCTTCCCAATCAGGGCTCTCGTCGGCCTCTCCCTCGAAGACAATTTCGTGTCCTTCTGGGCAACCCTTCTCGACATCCAGAGTGAAGTGTGCGGTATGGTCCAAGATCTTAGAGCCGCGGCAGTGTGGACACACTTTCTTGACGACCTTCCCTCGTCCGCCGCAGTCGCCACATGTCACTTGAGTCTGCGCGAACATTCCAGGGAATATCTGTTGCTTCACGAGTCGGACTCCAGCCCCGTTACATGTTTGGCAGCTGTGGATGTCGTGATTCGAGGCGGCGCCGCTTCCCCGACAATGATCGCAGAGAACTTTCTTCTTGACCATAAACTGGGAGCGATACACGTTAAATTCAAGCCAGAGGAACGATTGAATTGGTGACGCACGTCGATACTGTTTCCCTTGTACCTACGATAGACATTAATTTTGATCTACAGGCTAAATAGGGATGCGACTCACATATCGGCAAGTGTAACCTCGAATTCACTCAGCGATGAAGGTCCCCTGCGGACTTGTTCCTCAGCTGGACCTAATATACACTCTTAGCGTCTGTTCGTGAGGAGTGATCGAACTTCCGCTCACGTCCGCCGAAAAAGCTCGAAAAGATGTCGAACGGATTCCCATGGTGCCCTTGACCGCCCTCGTGAGCCTTCAGGCCTTCCTGCATGGAATAATTAATGCGCGCGCGAAAACCACGACATCAGGTAACGCACTTCTCCATGGCGGTCATATATTTGTCGTTTCTAAAGACGCATCAGTCGGATTCGGGCCGCATACAGAGTGTAGAAGCATACAGTAGCGTCAGAGAGGACTTCATAAGCTAAAGAAACGCAGTTTCAGCGATCTAAATTGTAGAGCGGCTGATACATGACAGGAAGAGAATCATACCATGCGCGACTTCCACGAACTTTTCCTCTGCCCCCGGCGACTGGTTCTTATCTGGGTGGTACTTCTTGCTGAGTCTCTTGTATGCTTTGCGAATCTCCTGGTCCGTAGCAGAATTTGAAACTGTCAAGACCAAAGGACGGAACGATCAGACTGCCGTGTCGTATGCGGGTCGGGTGCCACACAGCCGGTCTAACCTTGCAACACTTTGTACAGGTCCATAGCGCATACTAACAGTGATAGTGACAAGATGGCGAAAGCCAGAGGGAAAACCGTCATAGCCGGAGGCTAGATGAAAGAGCGTCAAGATGAAAGGAGAGAGTGGGTTTGTTTGTGGCTGTCAAGACCCGCCGGAGATGTGTGCCTGTGTGATCGGCGACGTGGAAGTTGCTCACTCGATCCCCCCTCTTTAAGCCTCCTTGATGCTCTCCGTCTCCCGACATTCCTTAACCTTACCTTCAATACATCCACTGCACCGCGTCCCCCTCCGAAGGAATGTCGTGAAACTCAGAAGGAAATATCACGCGAAAGTCTCAGGTCGCCGGTTTCACGACCAGTTAACGCGTTTTGGGTCTGGGACGCTAATCCTTTACGTATGAATCCCAGCTCTCCCATTTGCTCTCTCCAAGGACGAGGCTGTTAGGCACGTCGCGCCATGGGCTTCTTTGGCTAGCATGGGCAAAGGTCTCGTTGGATCTCTGCTGGCGAAGTACCTTCCGGATTTTAGGTCCGAGCCGTTGCAGCCTGATGACTTCAAGGCCGTGTATATCCCCGTGTGGTTTATCGATGGCGAGGTTTCGGGGAAGATGACCAAGTCGGACAATGAGGTACGAAGAGCGGAAACGGTGCAACAAGGATATGGTTTCATGCTTGGTTAGGTGCCGGTCATCGTTCATTCGTTAAACTCGTGAGTATGGTGGATTACATTCGACACTTCGCCAGTATTGACGCTGCCCTACGTGTTCTAGGTACATGCCTGGTCGGTTTAAACCATAGTGAACTCGTTCGCGTGATCCTCACCCGATCTTCCCCACTGCAGGCTTTTCCTTCGACCCTCTATCAACCCTCTCCTTCTCCCAGCCAAGATTAGAAGAACTCGCCGTTCCTTTTACCCCAGAACTACGACGTCAACATGGGATCGACGTTTCTTGTCTGCCGTTCTCAATGTCGCCCATCCCGTTACCAGAGATTGTAAAGTCGATGCCCCTCTCCCGAACTGAACTGGAGGATTCAGTGACATTCGATCCGAGGAGTTTGGATTTTTTGATGGTGTGTTGACATGATCTTCGTGCCGCCCGCCCGGTACGATGATGCTCACGCGACGCTCACAGTTGGCTGCATATCCGGTCCTGCTCCCGATATACTTGATGAGATATGATTTGCAGATCCCAGCATTGTCTGAGACAATCTCATTCACTTGTATGGTTCAAGCACACGCGGATGATGTACGAGAATTTACTCTTCCTCGTCCAGTGATTCACACTCACTATATGTGCAGGCTTTGACGTATATCGATAGCGGAGCAGCAGAAATCGGCGGTCTTCTCCGAGAAACACCCGGTGTAACACCGGGCTCATGGTTGGATAAATTCTCGCATGGCATGGACGACATTCCTGTCTGGGAGGCACACGGTACATCGTATGGATTCTCCAGCATCGGGATTCCAATCATTCATCCTGGTCTTGACCCGTTCAATAACTCCATCTCAATCTGGGTCGATGAGAAGCTTGAATCCAAGTCGAACATGGCTACACTGGCGGAGTATGGTGTTGACATGGATCATCCGTGCGTGAGGGTGTACACCAAGGAGGAAGTCGATGCGAATAGGAAGTTTTTGGCGGCGAGTGCAGAGACCTTTACGACGCACGAGTTCCTCAGGGTTTGTTTCGACCCCGCTACCACCAGTCCTCGTCTAACGTGTTCATGCAGAAAGCGTCAGGTGAAAAGATGCGAAGCGGTGAGCTAAAGTTCACGGCGAATGGAAGGAAAGTCACCAGGCCGGAGATCGTTCTAGAGGCCCTGAACAAACGAATGCTCTCTATGGAGAAACAGAGAGACGAACTCAAACCACAGTGGCTTCAGGAATGGCAAAATTCGCAAGGGAGGGGGGAGTCTGCGCCACCATGATGCATCGCGAGGGAAGGGTTGGTTCTACGGGAAGACCACAGTAGTTATTCGTATTGAGATGGGTATTCGATCGGTAACGCTAACAGGCCCGCCAGGATGGGTTGAGTCGATGATTGGAGGCAAGCATTGGTATCGATCGCCTCTGTCTCCCAGGTACTTGCTTATCCCGCTCATCGCATAACACACTTGAAGGATGCCATAGCAACTTCTTTGTGCAATATCATGTCGGATTCTGTGACAAATTACTCTCTTTGTTTCGTGGGAGAGGGAATATTTGGAATGAAAACTCGCATCGAGATCAGTCGTGGCTTAACTCCGATTTCCCACGTCGCTAAACAACTCCCCATTCACCTTTTTTTTGAGGATCCAATGTGCCTTTCTCCCTCGAGATTTGCTTCCGTGATGAGGGAGATGGCAACTGGACGGCCTTCTATCTTGCTTGCCTTGTTCTTGCAATGGTTATTCCCTCGTTTCCTTTCATTCGATCCCCACACCGCGCGAGGACGCCTTTGTGGAAACGTTATGCTATCTGTGTCGTGCAACCTCGTGTCTTACAAAGGCGTGCTTCATAGCCTTTTGATACCCCCAATGGCCCCCACCGATATAGAAGGGGACGTTCCTGTACAAAGGGGTGTGACACGATATTCCTGGAACGAAACAATGTAGAGGTGCGTTTACCCCCCTTGTGTGAGTGGAAAAGAACTCTGCGTCGTTGATTGTTGTACGATTTAGGATGTTGCTTGTGAATGGGGCGCGGAAATTCGTTCGTGGACGGGGTCTGGTTCACGCGTTGGTATATCTGTGAGTCAAGAGACTCGTTCGTTGGTGCTCGACACGGGTCCAGTACGTCCTGGACGGCGCAACATTGGCACTCGTTCTTTGGCACGCGTTCTATCGCGGTTGATATAAAAGGTGCGGGATGGTTCTTTGGAGAGGCTCCTTGATTCCCTTCCGACGCTATACTTACTTCCAACGCTTTTCTCTGACGCGTGCCCATGTTTCTCTGTCTGTGCCTATCGGTGACTTGTCGTTCGGAGTCGATGGCCTATGCCTCATCCCGTTTGCGTGTTGTCCACCGGCCTGGTCCGTGGGAAGCCCGATGCTGCTGGCGCAAGTCCACACCTGGAAGGCATGCAAGCCTCAATCGACATTCTGGGCGGTTCGAATCAAAACGAGTAGATCGTTGTACTGTTCAAGACACGAGGCAAAACCGGAATCAAAGCAAAATATAAAGGGTATCGTTCGAATATCTGGTAGAAATACAAGTCCGTCCTAATATAAATTCTATTTATAGTTCCTGTGTGACGGGGGAGGGCTTGATGAAGCCGGGTGAGAAGGGGCTAGACCCGAAAAGGAGGAATGCGACGGCTGGAATGAGTTTGGTGAGTAATCCTCCACCTTCGTCGACATGAGAGACTATCTTACCGAAGCTCAGAACGTCCACCCTTGTCCAGGTCTGTCCAGGTCCCACCGCCTTGAACAGGCGGCTGATCCTCTCCAGGTGGAATCGTTCTCCGCCTCGCTTTGATTTCTCCCGTAAGTTCTTCTTGACCCGATCCTCCGTCTGCTCGAGACGCGCCCCCTTTCCAGTGTGGGGATTGTTCGACGGGGATCTAAGCGCTGGTAGTTGGTTCACGGCCACCAGCTTGGCCTCGAGCGCGTCCACGACTATAGGATTCGATCGAGATCAGCTCGGCGCGTCGGATAGAAGCCAGGTGAAGAAGACACTTACCTCTCGCGAGGACGGCCACCTTCGTATTGTCCACATATGATCCGCCTTGGCCCGGAATGAGAGTTGGCTCCGCTGGAACGACTTCCCTCAGCAGGCATGCGAGGTAGTCCTCCACATTCCGGGGGCGTTTTCCATCTCCAGCTCTGGTATCCTGGAATGGCTGTCGCCGGGATCGCAGAATCAGTGAAACGATGAACGGGAACGCAGTAAAAAATGCAACTTACTGATCGTTTGAGATCTTCTTTCACTGTTTTTGCAATTTTGGCGGCGAGCGCCGTCTCGGGTGATAACCCCCCGGAGGGTTGTCCATCACAGAAGATATCATGAAGCTTGGCCCGGAACCGGACGAGAGTCACGTCCCAGCCATCCTCATGTTCGGCCTCGTCAGAGTCGCCCTTCCTTTTCGTTGTCTTGACCGGGTCGTATTTCCTCGACCCCTTCGCGCGTTTTCCAGTCCGTTGAGGACCAGAAGACGACGCGACAGGAGCGGTGAGGGGGATCATTGGTGTAGTGGTACCCTACAGGACCTCATCAGTTGGGTTATGTTTGCCAGGACAATGGGCCCACATACTGTGATCGGGTATGAAGGGAACCAGGGCAGGTTGGAGGGACCGGGCTCGGGGGTTTGGCCCCACGCTATATTAGGGATGGTGAGCACGCGTGTCGTATTTTGGTTAACGAGGGAAATTAACTCACATTCTTCGCGTGACGGAGCGAAGGGCAGGGATGAATGGGCCACGGGCATACTAGAGGGTCCCGCCACGGTAAGGATGTCGAAACCCAGGCCATCTGGGTTAGAGATGGCCTGGGGTGTGGCGTAGGTGTCGTACGCGAAAGTTGTAGGCGCGGCGTACGAGTTGGGGGGGATAGGAGTGGCTGATCATATCAGGTGAGTGACTGGGATTTGATCGGAGGTGAGAAGACGCTTACATCCGCGCGATAAGGTCGGGGTGGGGAAGAGAGGAATGGTCGCCGCCTGCGGCGAGAGCGTTGGCATGGCCATGCCCAGGTGAAACAGTGAGTCATGTCCTGCAGCGCACCGGTGAGTCTCTGAACGATGGTTGTTAGGGAATATTGTATGACTAACCCTCGTTAAGGGACACCCGGCCGGTCGGGTATAACGTGGTGGGGGCCCTAGTTGGGTCGTCGAGGTCAGGGAAACCGTTTGAACCTCCCAAGACCTCTACCCCAGCGTAGAGTTGGCTGGGGCCGCCAGCGCACGGTGGATTGAGGTACCATTGGTTATCGTGTGTGCTGGGGCCGGCATGCTGATCGGTGGATAGGTCGAGACCGGCATTACCCCCCCGGTTGAATATGTCGAAGAGGTGGTCCATCGCACTCGAGCTGTTGTGACCGAAGTTATTGTTGTCGAAGTCGGTGAAACTGGCGAAGTCGAAGATTCCATTGAACGGCATCGCTGTGAGAAGAGTTGGGGGAGACGCAAGTTACGAGATGCTAAGCCTAGGTGAGTGGGTTCTCTCAAGACCTTCGAGGGTTTTTATATTTGGGTGGACCGGACGATGCGCATCATACTGTGGGTGGCCCCTAAAGGCCTAATGAGCCACCCATGCCTACATGCCCAGGTCGCGATTCCCAAGCGCTTGGAAACCCCATTGATAGCATCAAAGGTCCCCATGTCTGGCCGCAATTTTCCTTTCAACGACAAAGGTCAGTGCCTGCCCCGAGTGGCGTGGGGTTACGTACGTCCTCTTTCCTCCGGATTTGTAATTCTGAAAGCTCACCGTCGTTGCAGGCACCAGGTGCACGGGACGATAGGTTTGGGACAACTATCGTAAATCATTTTCTGAAAAAATTCACAATCGCATCACCAACAAATTCCCGAAACTAACCTAATTATTATTCAAATGTACCTCTAGGATAAATTGTCGACCCATAACCTCAATAGCACCGTAAAGAGTTTATTTTTATTAGACAGAGACCACCCACTTTGAAAGGATTATGAACGTATCATAATCCTATCGTAAAGCTAAATTCTGATTGGTCTTTCAGTATGTTTACAGTCCGCTTGGACCGACCACTTTGAGACGGGTGATCTAAGTAGTCATCTGTGCATTATCCTAAACGCTATTGTGAGGGATCTATCGTAAAGAATTATTGTAACACGCATTTTAATGATTTACAACCAAAGTAGTATGCGCGAAATTACCGTAAAATCCATTTGATGACCGGCTTTCAAATGTCCTTTAAAATATCTCCACGATAGGTGGGGAGGAGGGAATGTAATCGCATCCAATCAACCTATCGTGGTAGCCTAACCGAGGGCGACGTATGCCCGTTGCCGGACAATTCAATCGGATACCTCAGGCCGCGGTGGCATCGGTCTCACGTGCAATGGCAGGGATACGCAACTGCAGAGATACGCTGAGATATAGTCTCTGCACGATGCTGTCCATCGACGGACGAATGTGTTCGTCATCGTCCATTGATGAACGGGTGCTCGTTGCGTGAATGGCGGGACGTGGCCCTTGTCACGTGCGGCTTTCAGCCAAATGCCAAATGCCGAGGCCTCGAGGCTTGAAGCCTGACCGATGACCGGTCGTCTTTGTCGTTGTGGCCTTGCGACACCAGCTTGAAAGTAAAGCGCTGGACCCTATCCCGGGTCAGTGGTCAACATTTTGAGCTCGCCAATGTTCACCGTACCGCGTAACGACACGTCGCAAACCCAGCGACAGCGGCGACGATGGAAAAACCGAGCTAGGGGATCCCGTGAGTTGATGTCCTCACGTCTCATCTATTCGACCCTGATCCCGTGCCAGTTAGCATCAGTCGATGTTTTCGAGGCGTCGGATGCGCCACAGAACACCACCCCAGCTCTGAGTCCTCCGATTCCCCTAGATATACCAAGGCCCCAAAATCCACAGACCGTAGAGCTGCACGGCTCGGTCTCTGTGCGCTACCAGTCCAACGCGGGTCAAGTTTCGTCGGGTGTGATCGTGGGCGAACCCCTGTTGCATACATCACTATCACTGTTAGCCGTAAAAGCCGATGTGAGCTCCTGCCCTCTCGTCCCCCGCCGCAAACCTCTCATCCGTGAACAGGGTCTGCCTATAGCATGCCAAACCAAGGTTTCTCCCTCGAGGACAAGAACCAGCTTTCTCCAGGCTCAGGATTCGGTTGGCGGCACTCGCCGTGTCACCCTTCCTGCGACTTCGAGGACCGGCTGGAGCGCACTAGTTGACGTTCCCAACGACGTTGGCCACATAGTCGATTCGTCTCTTCGGCTGTTGTATCGCTCACTCCACGCTTATCCACCGGCACTGAGCTGATGATATCTGAAGTGACAGAGGCATCGTTCGGTACGGTCATATCCATTGGTTCCTCGACTCTCCCCTTTGTACATGAATTATATACAGCGTTGACAATACACGAACGCTGAAAGTTTAGGAACGTTTGAACGTCCTAAAGCTGCGTAGTCGTGACCAATGATGCAACACCCAGGGCCAGGGGGAGTTCGGATCTGAGTTGGCCACCAAGAGCAAGTTTGACAACCATGGTTCCCTTTGACTTCGCCTGTGAGTCTGCGAGACTCTCTTCCCCATTCAATGAAAGGATGTGAATTGATATATTTTTAGGCTCGAGAAGCACCCGGCAATCCAGTTGATCGCTGTTGGACCCGTCATTGATCTTTGCGGAAAGTTCACCACCAAAAAGTTGTCCCACCTCAAGGAACTACGTCCACTCGAAACCCAAATTCACTGCTCTCCCTCCATACCCGTTCAGTGACCCGTAAATGAATATCTACGAAAGGTGCGGACGCTTTCTGTGGTAACACCCACAGTGAAGATAAGACCCGCCATCGCTGAGTGTGAGGCCGTGATGGCCCTAAACCCTGGTCACCACATCTTATCCCCGAATCTACAGCAGTTACATGTGTGGGTTCGAACGTATACTTAGAAACACTCAGCGAGGGTGATCGATTGCGCTACTGCCGATCGCCAGATGAACCTGCCAGGTAGGACCGTGGACGACCGTGCTGAGGATATGGGGAGTCGGGTGGAGTGAGAGCTGGTGGAAGAGGAGTTTTCGGCGGTCTTCCAGGCTCTTGCTGACGTGGTAAGCCCTGATGAACAGTCCGCCTAAATGGGTGAGGATCTAGTACTAGCGGGCGGATTCAACTGGTAGCACTGTGGAGAACCGGTTATCACCTAGAATAAAAAATGTCTTCACCAGAGGCGCCATGCAGCCGGCTCACTCGTTCCTGTAATGCCTCGAATTCCACACGGAGACCCAAGGCTGATTCGCTCTACAAGAAAGCGGTTAACTGGATATGCAGGCTCCAGCGGGAGTCAGGATTTTAGTGTGGGCACGGTTTTAGAGGTGCTAATACTACGACCCCCGCCAGTAAAACGTACTGAATCGCTGGGTGCTCCTGATTATGGTACGTTTCGTCATTACTATCGTGCCTTTCTCACGCCGCGTGCCTCAAAGCGATCGGTATGGTGAATGAAGAGGCGCCTTGCCTTCCCTGGACACCCTATAAAGCATGAGAAGAGTGGCTCATTCCTCAACGACACACCACGATGTCCAAGGTCGTTCTGGAATCGTCTACCCCCAAACCCGATACAAACGCTCTCGCGACTGGAAGGTTTCTGCGACAACGACCTAGCTTTATTACTACAGCTGCGTCCACAACTCCTGGTAGCTCGGTGAGTTGCCACGACCCCCGTGTGTATGCAACCACCACAATGACTCTTCCCAGACCCCAGCCTCAATCCATTCCTATCCCCCACGGCCACTCACCAAAACCCCGTGGAATAGATCGCAGGTTGGCCACTTCCGTACTCATGTGCGCACTTTAATGTTGACCAAATGGCTTCAGGCACGCACGCGCCCCTACTGCTATCCTCCCCAGCCACTCCCGGAGAAGACGGACAAAATGGTGATGGCCATCCCGGATACCGATACTGTTGCTGCTTCAGAGAATCATCGGACCTTTTCGGGCGCAAAGTCGCTGGCCGCTGCGGACGGTGATTTGGCGTCTATTTTTGAGTATGCGAATCCTCTAGTGCCATTCCTCGTTCCCCCTCTCTCCACTCCCCCTTTGGTTGGTGCGAGAGAGACAGAGGGATCAGAGAGAAATACCGTGGCTGACTATGGCTTTAGGGACCCCAGAATCTCTCCGTTACTTGCATCTCGCATTGCAGTACGTACGATCGTTCCACAACCAACAATCGTAATACTAACCTCGTAGCACAGAAACTTTTGTTCAGCGTCTGCGCAGTCATAATTGCTGCTAGCATCGTTCTCATCTCGTCACGCCCGGTTTCTCTTCGGATCCTCGCTGGACTGGAAGAAGTGTCGGTCGTCTTTCGGTACACTATCATACAGGCTCCTGTGCGGATGGGATTTGTATCGCCAGTCGATTGCGCGATAGCTCGGGAGGGGGCTCGTGTAGTTGCTGAGTGGTCCTCTCCGGGACCCAAGGAATCACGATCATGGTTATCCAGGACGATGCTAGGTTCGACTGTTGTTCCCGCCGATGCAGTTCTGGACCCACACCTGCCCCATTGGTCATTCCACGGTCAAAATGGACATATAACGTTCGAACTTCATAGGAACGCCACGATAATAACCGTCGTCATTGAGTCCGACTTCCCCGAGTCTATACCTCGTGATATACGAATCTGGACTTTCGTGCCAGAATCCAAACAAGGCCCACGTCACTCACGGTCACCAGACACCCCCATCTTCCCATACCAGTCCGAGGATCGAGGTTTATTCCCTCTCCTTCTAGGAGACGTCATTTTCCAGGAAGGTTCGACCCCCCGGGAGCGCAAATACCATGTCCCTCACGGACGCCATGCATACACGCCTATTGGGATGGTTATGTTAGAATTTCTTTCAAACGGAGATGGTAATTTCACTAGAATTCGATTCGTCCGCATCCTTGGTATACCTTCGTAGTTTCTGATGGCTGGCATGTTGCGCGAAGTTGTATACGTATACCGTCCGCCCTTGAATATGTAGTGACATCAATGCCCCTAGCAAATGCCCGCTGTTGAATATTGAATATATTGATTGATATCGATTTGAAGGGTGCACTTACTCAACTAGCCGACCACTCATGAATTTTCCAGACAAGGTACCCGAGCTTAGCGGGGGATATTTAACGCGAGCTTTCCAGAACGCCCATCGGCAGTGCACCGGGAGGCGGCTACCCCGGCACGCGTAAGGTGGCCATGGTGGTCACCACTTTCAGTTCGTCCCTCTAGCCCCGCCGCCTGCCAACGGGGACACCACGTCTCATATGATGAGCAGGGGGCGTGGGCCAATCAATGAATCATAAGTAATGTCCTGCACTCATCCTTCCTTTGTGTATATAGATCCTGTCGTTCCTTTGCTCGTACGTGAATTTTGCTTCATAAGTACACCAATTACAAACAGATCCGTGCACCTGTGGGTCGATCACGGACATGACTCCTCATTCTGGGCGGGATCAATCCGGAGGCACAAAAAGTGTGTTTCGTCATAAATCGCAGCAACCTTTCGCTCCCAGACCACACATGAAACCCCGGCCCTCCACCAGACATACTCGCGATGCAAACGGACTTCCAGCAAACTACTCCAGAAAAGGGGGCTGAGGTCCGAAATTCCTGGGTCTGGGATAGAGGTGCTCACATCAGCAGGAAGATATCCAAGTGATGTAACAGTACTCAGATCCCTCAGTCCACGGACGATGATTCCCAGTTGCTGTCCTAGCGTGTTCTAGAAGATGGATTGTAAGTTTCTCGTTATGGGACTGATGTGCGCACTTACTGATGGGGTAAAGCCGGTATAAAGTAAATTCAGCTCTTTAAGAGATGGCAAAGGAGATATAACCGCTAGGTTATTGATAAGGTCCTCGCTGGCGGTTAACGACAGAGAGGATAGGTTTTGGAATGCAGTAACAATGAACTTGACACGAGCGATGTCGTTGTTGTCACTAGATAGCACTAGTGTAGTGAGACTCCTACACCCCATTTCCAACAAAGGGGATGTAGAACACGGTCCAACGTAACACTTAAGTGACTTGATGAGGGGGAGTTGGTCTCTACTGTTGGAGGGGGATGCCGTACCGAACTCTGTGAAAACATACTCAATGAGAGGGCTGGTGAATATGACCCATGTGGTAACCTCCCGGATGTCGTCTGGGTTTATCCTCTCCACGTAAGGGTTCTCCGCACGGAACACTCGCAACCTGCGGAGGCTTTTGAACACTTGCTTCCCAATAACGATGACGTCGGATGATGTATCATCGATAGAAACTTCTGAGAGTTTTGGAGAAAGGAGCAGACCCCCAAAATCTGGTTTGTCGTGGAATATCAAGTCACGGAGAGCGAGAGTCCTGAGCTCGTTCAATTCAGGGACGGGATCATCACCACTGTCTGGGTAATAACAGCAGCGGAGAACCAGTGACCGTAGGTTGGGAAAGATAGAGAGTATTGTGAGGGATGTTGGAGGAACATATACGTAGGTGAACGTGAGTGATTCGAGGTGTGAGAATTGCGTAAATGTTGAAACGAAAGTCGAATAAAGTGACTCCGAAGCGAAGGATGGCGGGGAGCTTGATCGTTGGATCCCAAATATGACGTCGCAATGAAGAGTGTACTGTAAAGTGATGATACCCCCTTCCAAGGTCGTAACCTCGAGTGGGACCAGGAGGTGGGGGAAAGGTGAAAAGCTGACGGTTAAGTGTTTGGGGGTATGAAGCATCTGTCCGCGTGACAGCAAGGCTGAGCATTTGACGAAGTGTTCAGGATCAGCGAACGCCAACCGCTCATATAAGAGCTTGATGGAACTGAGATAGAAGAACTTGCAGCTCAGTGCAACGTGCAACAAGTCTCTACGGGACTTTAAATTGCGGAATATGTAAGACCACAACGCTGTGGGTGAGGGGTCCTAAACGTCCCCTGATTAATGCTGAACCAAGTCCACAACAGTAAATGAGGCTGACTTTGAGAACCGGGTCGGTGCGACTATATGCCAACGCGCGCACTCGGACATCGAGGTTCGAGAGATCCATGTGAGAAATCAGTTCCCCCTCCCAACAAGTATCGATAGGCACAATGGGGGTTGCATCTTCGATGAGGTCCTTAGAGTCCTCAAGCTATATAATCTAAGTCAAGGAAAGGGATTCGGGGATTGTAATCAAAGACCGTACGTCGAGCTGTTGCTGTACCGGCGAGCTGACAGTCATAGGTTTTTCGTGTCGGTCGAAAGGGAGTGGCGATTAGCGCTGGGGCGGTGAAAGTCGAGAAGCCCGGCGACTCAAAGACCTCTGACGTCACTGCTGCCCGCCATTTCGTTCCCCGAGGCGAGGAGAAGTATGAATCCCCGCCTAACGCCCACTGTTGGACAAGGCCATCCTACGTCTTGACGATTACTTGGACACCGGGGAGACCGTTCGTCAACTCTTGGAGTGACACGCATACTGCAGCCTGCAGCTGATGACATTTTGGGGAGGACTCGAGGAACCCTCACGCCAGGATTGGCAACGTTTCTGCTGTCCGTGATAATGAGCGCTCACATTTGATGAAGCTGTCCACCCCACCAAGTGCAAGGTACGTGAACTCCTTGAAGCGCAGGCTAAGCAGACATCCACCACTGTTGCCAACAGCGCCTGAGGATCGGTACCCCACCTACGCTCAGTTCAACGCCAAGGCTAATCGATTTGCACGTTTTCTGAGTGAACAGAGTGTTGGTCCAGACAACGTATTGCGGTTTTTTTTTGGGCCTGGTATCCCCCAGATCCTCGCCATCCTCGGGGCCGGCAGTGTCGGAACGTAGCCAGCGATGATGCGATGCATTCTTACCACTCAACTCCGACGATTCTGCCCTCCTGAATGCGAAGATCCCGCTCACCACCTATTACTATTCTCTACGCTGCGACTTCGACAAGGTACTTGCATCGAAGTGACACCACGTCCGAGAAGAGACCGCCTAAGCCCAACGACGGAAACTTCGGGGTACGTGAGCACACCCTTGTAAACCTTGCCTGCATCGTGTTAGCCCTACTCCGAGTGATCCCCAATTTTTTCAAAAGGTTCACGAGTGGGAGGGCCGGGAATCTGGAGGATGTCATGCTTGAACATTGTTCGGTCTCTGACCTGGTACTAGATCTCCTGGGCTTGGTGGGGAACTCTCACCCATATAGATACCGCCGTAGTGCACAAGTTCTCTCATCATTTACCTACGTATTTGATCCCTTCGCCGTTTACGTCTTTGGTGTCTTGCCCTGTGGTACTACTCTCGTTACTGAGCACAAGGAACCTGTGCTCGGGGACTCCGGAGGAGTTGTCAAGAACCTTTGCATCAATGTCGTCCATTACATTCCCAGCATCCTTTCCGTCGTTCTCCCCGAGCACCAACTTTGGAGACTGTTGTCGGTGTTGGTGAAGCTCGGCAAGGAATTGACTGAGGATTGCGTTTATCCCCAGTTCCTTCACCACCGGAGGACATATCTACTGTATAGGAGACGCTGCCACGTTTTGTACCAATGGGAGTATTATTTGCTGTGGTTGGGACCCTCCGTGATGTCCCCGCCCTCATGAACTTGTATTTGATACCGTTCCGTAACACTAATCCCAACATCGGCCTTCCTCTGATGGGCTCGAGGTGTTGAGGTGCTGAAGCCCTGACCACTGCTCCTCAGAATTGCCGTGATCATCGTCTTCACGTTCAGCCCTCTTGGTCGCACCGGGCCGTCGGCGTGCATCTTCCTTAATGCACAGGCTCTTCACTGGCTTCGACTGGTGTTGGTAGAACTGAGGGTCTCCTGGTCGGTCAGTGTATGTGACCAGCTTTTCCGTCTAGCATGCTGAAGGTTCTTCTATTCCTGCTGCCAAGATTCGGCATTCTCCTCCTTCCATTAGGACACATTTAGGATACTCAGATCTTGCGCGTTCTAGATGACACGGGCAGCGCAGATTCCCACCTTTGTCGATATGCACTGAAGGACGTGAGGCATCATAGTGTACATGCGATCTGTTTATCGTATACGTTCTGAGTACATTGCATACATGTGTTATATTCTATACGTTCTATGCGTACCGATCCCTTCCCTTCATCGACGCCACTATTCTGCGAGGCTTCATCTCGAGCTCAGCCGCTCTCCAAGGCTCCACATGAAACGTGTCTCTGAAGACACAACAGTAGTGCATACGGCGAGATGTGGCATGCCAATCAATACGGAGAGAATCCATCCCATGGGGGTTGCGTGCCAATGTGTGTTTTGGGGACGGATGAAGAGTCGGGTCGCAGCCGAGTTCTTTACGAAGAATGGAGTGAAGGGCGGCGATGTCACGTGTCCGAACCGCAAGCTGACGGAGCGAACAAAAGCTTGAAAGCCACCGATTCCACGGCACCTGTAATGGGGTATCGACAACTACAAACAGCACCTCGACAGATGCGAAGGCAGGGATGGCCGTGTAATCTTCCAAAGTCCGAGCTACCGCGTTCCTGAAGTGGGGAGTGATTCTGTTCTTGATGACAATGGTGGGGATTGATCTCCCATTCTTGAAGGCGGCGAGCTTGAGTGTTGAGTGCTTGATATCCAATGTGACCCTCAGGGTGAATAACCCAGCGAGGTAGGAAAGAGTAGAGGTCCCAGGACCTGGGAGCGAATTGCTCCCAAGATCACCCTCGGTGATTGTGGATTCTATCAGGCGGACCTCGACATTACTTGGAAGTATCACATGGCTGAGTATGTTGCGGGATGAAGACTTGAATAGAGTGAGCTCGGCAAGGTAGGGGAGCGCGATAGTCTTGGAAGGACGGTGGAAGCGGGGGCCGTCCGTGTAGCCGCCGATGTTGAGGTATCGTAGCTCTGGACTAGCGGAGAGTAGATCTAGAAGGTCCGTGAAGGAGGTTGCACCGACTGTAGAAGGAAATTGCAGCGTGATGTAATAGAGATTACAGAAGAGTCCGGCTGGCCATGAACAAAATCCTTCCAAGGCCAGGTAACGCAGTCGAGGGAGTGGTCCTCCAAAGAAGTTGATGAGGGGTTGATGAGCTCCCTTATTCCGAATGGCAAGGGTGTGGAGGTTGGTTGCGGGCGATGTCCACCGGGGGAGTGTAGGGATCGAAGGAGAGACAATGGAAAACTTGGTCAACCGGCGGGACTGGTTGGCCAATTTTGTAAGCGGTACGACCATTTGCTCAGCAGTTACCGAAGAGTACCACGCTATACCAGCACTTAATTGGCCAGTCCCGCTACGTTCGATGGATTTGAGGGCAAAGGGTATCGATTCTTCGTCTGACGCCGTGATGTGGGACCAGAAGGTGACGTTTCCGAGGATGATGTCACAACACCGGCGACAAACAAGCATAAGACGGAAGAGCGCGATGTAACGGTCTGCACTGCGAGTGGCCCGACGCATGACTTCTTTGAAAACCGTGACAAGTATCTCCGTTGGTAGTTCGTGCATCGGGCCAGGTCAGGAATCAAACTGACGTTTATAAGAAAGCCTGTGCGATGCCATGAGATACGAAGGTACACACCAGGGACGTTCCAACGACGAGTAGACAACTACCAAGAGAACCAGATGGGTGTTTAGCGGGGCCCCAGGGCGCATGGGAAGGGTCCTTTAATACACAGAAAACAAAGCCCTTTGGGTGTTGAGTGGCCCTCTTTCGGGAATTGGGGTGCATGAAACCCCTTATGGAATATATTGCGATGCTTGCGAATGCATGCAGGCTGGAAGAGAGAAAGAACGAAGTCCTGGCTGTGGATGTTGGATATTGAGGTGGTAGTTCTGTGGTCCCTGGAGAATCTGACATACCGATGGGCGCCGCCCGCGAGGTTCATCGAAGCCCATTGGAAACTTGGTGTCACAAGCGGCCAGGAACTTTCAGGCCTTGTCAAGAAACGGCGGGAGGGAGAAAACGGAGATAGAATATAAACGTGGCCCAGGGGAAAAGTTGTGCATCCGACAATGGTCGACACTTGCAAGGTCTGTACATCGGCTCTACGGAGGCGAAAAGAGGAGGGTGTGTGTCGCAAAGCGTTGTTCCCGGGCGTACGGCTGCGGAGATCGAGGGTAGAAGGCAGGGAGCGAGGCATGAGGTGGCCCTGGTGCAGCAAAGGTGCGGAGGGCAGGGCCTTGCCGATCATTGACAGTGACCGTCATTGCTGCGTCTTACTCTCCCCTCTCCTAAACTCCCCCGGAGATAACTCCCTCCCAGCGTATCATTGTACTGGGTAGCTGTTGCAAGATACCAAATACATATTTTTTTAAAGGCGGCGTCGGGCCCAGCCCGGGTTAAGTCTGGGATAACTAGAACTCCCTAGCTATGCGGTACAAATTCTAAGAAAAACAGGACGGGCAAAACAGAATAAATTGAGTCTACGGATATACGAATCCATCAGTATCGTTACGTGGGACGATGGGGGTGGTGAACCTGGAAACCCTGTCCTACAACCCGAATCGAATAACCGAAATCTACCTCCCTTCGAAGTCCGGAAGCAGGCTCGAGTCCGGTGATAGTTGGAAATCCGACGAGGTCACGAACCTCGTTCTGTACACCGGCCGCGCGCAACCCGAGGACTACATGCAGGAGCTCACTGCAGACGGGACGCGCTACCGGGGACCTGTAGAGGTCATCGTGACGGAGTTGACGGATCCCAATCGTTTCGGGAAGGAAGGCTATTGAGGTACCCCAAACTGGGACGTTATTCTCTCCGTGTTGCTGCACCCTGACTCTGCTCGGTCGCGCTTCCCCGTTCTCAATGCCCGCGCTCAGCGAGAACGCCTACAAGTATACGCGGTCACAGACAAACTCATTCTCGGCCCACTACATCATCTACCCTCCAAGGTGTGGGTTCTCTTGAAGGTCAAAGTATCCGATTTGTTCCTTGCCATGAGAAGGGTAAGTCCACAAGACATTATACGTGACAGGACCGGGTACGTACTTTATCCGCAGTAAATGGACTTTGGGGACGTCGGGGGACGTCATCATCTGAGTGACAATTTCAACGCTTCGTGGCCTGCGATTCTCTCTGAGCCCGAATAGTGCGAACTTAGTTCCGTTCGTGTAGAGATACATCAGAAATGCTCGGAACCTGTAATCGTATTAACAGAATGCCAGAGAGACTACCGGGCTGCACTCACGTCGCAAGTGCCATGTCTGGGATTTTAACAGCCTTTCCCCTGTCAAAGCACTCCTCGTGCCCCTCAAAGAGGGTGCTTCCGACTCCGCAGGGAGACCCGAGTAAGTTTGCATTCACCTGAACATTGGTGCTCGCGAGTTAGCAGGAATTGGTCTGGACAATCGAGTTCATGCTGGACTGGATTGTCTGTGAGCGTCAATAGAGTAGTAGGACAGACACAGACACGCGCAGAGCTTGATTAACTCACTAGTCACGAAGGAGAGTTGGATCGCTTGGGTGCGAATGGATCCGACAAAGAGAACACTGGACAGTGTGGTCTGCGGACCGGACATATCGCTGAGTCATCACACCCCGGGCACGATCCACCCGTCGGTCCAGTGAAACCACGGGGAGGTACCCCCAGATATTCCGCCAGTGGAGGTGGATCGATCCAGATGACCCATATATAGCTTGGTCAACCTGGCTTGACCCGACGATGCCGGTCTGGCCCGATCAAGTTCTGGTCGGTTTTCTGATGCAGCGGGGCGATGGGAGATAATCCTACGCAGTTACCATATTGTCGTGGGTGGTAACTCGGCGTTATGAGTGCATTGGACTATGCATTTGAGGTTATTGGTCGGGGGTGTAGCAGGTGAGAGTGGGAGATTGGGGCTTTGCTTACCAAGGGGTCAGAGTCGACGTCCACAGTCCAAACATTAGTCGGAGTACTATCGTATCGCACCGGTATGTTCGGTTTCGATAGGCGCACCTTCGGGGAGTAGGACCCAAAATTGAATGCTTGATGTGAGCATTCGACGAAGAAATGAACGACGGGTAGACATCCAAAACGGAATACTCAAACATCTTGGCAACGATATAAATCTTGAAGTGCTCTTTTAACGAACAGCGCATTCAGCGTTTTAGTAACATACGTTCGAAGGGGGAGTAGGGCATACAGGCACCGGCAACGATGTACCCAGCTCGAGGTGGGGATCGGGTCCGAAGATGTGGGGGGCTCAAACCTTCGAGGAACCGAGATTGTGTTTCCATTGCGCACCTATGGGGTAGCCTGACTCGGGAACAACCCCCAACATATCCTCGTAACTGGAGGGGTATGTCGCGATTCCCCAAACGTGAGGGGTGCGCCGTCAAATCGGTAAAAACGGTCGACTCGTAGTGGATGGGGTTTGGGGTGACCTGAGGCACGGAAAGTTTATTGGCGGGCTAACCAATAGTCGATAGAGACACCGGGCCCGTGTAACTGCACTTCAACTACTGGCACCTCGAATCCATCGTCCTAACTACAGAATATGTGACAGAGCGACTCAATTTTCTCCAGGTTAGGAGGATTCAACGGTACCATGTATCTTGGGAGGACCGTGGAGAGAGGTGCCGGGCTCGCGGTAGATCTCAGATGGAAGTCGGGAGTGATCGAGCGAGTCTCGGCCGCTGGCTCTACCATTAGTCGTCAACAAGCAGTGGCCTTCCCCACGCCACTTCCAGCATGCTCGAGTATTATCTTGCAGCAAGAATCGACACAGTCCCAAGGTCTCTACGCCGTATCTCGATCAGCCCTAGTGGGAGATGGCTTGCCCTCGCAGCGGCTGATACAGTCATTCTGGTCGATATGAACAAGTACCAAGTTCGCCACCAGATACAATGTGCGGCCGAAGTGAATGATTTGGCGTGGACACCAAGTGGACTTCTTCTCTGTACCAGAGGATCCGAGATCGCATCAATTGATATAAGCCTGGTGGGTCCTTATATACCCATTTCATCGTAAATCCACACTAACGCTGGCGCATTAAGGCAGATCGTGATGGTCAGATAGAGATATCTGGATATCCTCTCAAAATGGAGGTCATCAAATACATTGCTGCAATCAATATCGGGGACTATACGTGTATTGCTGTCGGGGGGAACGCTGTGATCCAACTGGTCATATGCGCTGCATCGAGTAAGATGGTTCCATACAATCGGTTTAGCTCGCCTCTTACCCATAAATCCTCAGCATGGACGCTAGTTGGTGTTCTTGATCAGCCCCGACCGACAGCATTCTCTGGTAGCAGGGAGATCGACATCAGCTCGCTAAACTGGTGCAAAGGGCCAGACGGTCAGCTTACACTCGTGGTCTCCTACCTGTACCATGGTGTGGTGTGAGTGGGCGCGTATCTCAATCAACGAGTGCTAACATCGTCCGTAGTGGCTGGGCCGTTTCCCTGGGCGGCTCCGTCTGTACCTCCACCATCAGTTGGGCTATTGCGACTGAAAAATGGTAAGCATCATGGATGATGTCCACTATTATCCTTTTCGTTGAAATCCGGAATCCCGTGAAGTTACAGGTGTGCCGTCTCTGCGGACGGCAGCAAAATTGCTGTTAGCAAAGAGGGGGAAGGTTTTCACCTGTACTCCCAGGCCAATTCGTCCCAGACCCACCAATTCCGGATCCCACCAGAGTCCGCTGGTTCATCAACGCCTGTATACTTTGTTCACGACGACTTATTCTTGATCGGAGGGAGTCAAACTGGAGATATCAGACTGTGGGACGTAAGTTCGGGTACAAGAGTCCAAAGCCTAAAGGACATGACAAGCACTGTTGTTGACATTTCGGTGAGTCCATGTTCCGCAGTCGAAGAGGGGAGGCACTAATATCCCGTTCTTGAGGCATATCACAGACTGGAAGATGATAAAAACACGGACGTTTTTGTCATTGCCGGCGCCACAATGGATGCGGTTTACATTTGGAAGGCCGGAGAGCATTGAAGGAGCAGGAGCTGCCGGCCCTGAATTTATAGGAATATTTCATCCGATGGGTTGCTTGTTTACCATAGAGTCAGTCCAGTATTGTGGTGACGCTGGTCATGACCTTTGCCGTTCTCTAAGCTGAATAGAGTATCTTACCGTGCCGCCCCCGAATCGCCCATCTCTATTGCTTGATGACATATATGCACAATACGGTTCAATCGTTCCCGGTAACTCGTACAACAACCAGGAACTGGCCATTCAACAAAGATTCCGTTGACCCGATGGAGTCTCTGGGCATGGCGTTGTGTGCTGTAGGCCATGTTGGACATGTTTTACACCACGAAGGCCAGTTTACATGGAGCCAGGGGTCGGCGCTCACCTCAGGAAGCTTTGATATAACGCATCCACTACCATTATCAGTCCGTATACGGCGGAGTCGTTAACGTGGATAAAATATGTTCCTCTTCACCGTGCGTCATCCTCATCCTCTGTCCCCTTCTGCACTTCCGCATTATCTCTGTCACTGACGCCCACCTAGGTGCTTTGTCCTCCTGGCCCTTCATCAGTTCGCCTCAGTTTGTATGCCGACTGATGCTGTTTTTACCTCAGTCTGGACACTGGCCTCAGAAAAACCTTGCTGAAAAGAATCCAAGATCAAGTTTGCTCGTGACGCAAGCCTGTGATTTTTCTCTAGTTGGAGTCAGGTTTGATAACTCCAATAGGTGGTGTGATGGGCGACTCACCAGTGGTAGAGACAGCGGTGGCGTGTGTCAGTCCGACTGATTTAGTGAGAGCCATTAACTTTTTTTCCTGTCGTTAGATCACACAGTCAGCTGTCTGCGCACGCCGCGCGTGCGGGTCAGTTAGCGTCCGTACCAGCACGATTTCCCCATCCCTATGTCTCATATCGCGATCTTTTAGATGGGAAGAAAATCGATCTGTGTAGCTTTGGATAGCAGTTTCGCATTCGTATAGAGCGTCTGACACCTTATCGGGATCCATAAGCGCGTATGTGGGGTTATAGAACGAGGTGTGAGCCTGAGGAAGGGAGAGGACAAGCGCCGGGCATCGCCACGGTGACGGAAGAGACCGTGTGGACCGGCTTTACGGCGGGATCCGGAGAGAGTATATCGTCACTCAAAGCTTTGGTTAAGTGCTTCGTACAAACAGTAGGTGAAGTAGACGAACGAAGGATGCTGGACTGGGGCTCCCTGGAAGAAAATAGATACATGACGGAATTGTGATATGTAGAATATGGCTAACTAGCTCGGGTCGACGAGCTACGCCTGGAAAGAAGAGGGGGATGGTCGATCGTGCGTCAAGTCATCCTCCAACGGGTGAAACTCAAACTCGAGGAAATGGTGGGGACCGCCGCCTACGAAAAGGATCAGGAACAGTAACGCCAACACTTGTAGAATGTACTTACATTCATCAGGACATTCGAAGTCCGCAGCACAGAGCCACGGTGAGCTTCCGTGCCTGAGGCGTACAAAGAGCCCAACCTCGCAAGTCGCACGGGACCCCAGGCACAATCGAAAAATCTGAGTTTCGTCCTCGTCCACAGCTCGCTCATCACTAGCGATGAGTAGATGGGAGGCGATGGGGGGGTAGATCACTGCGGGAGTTTCAGCATCGACTAAAGCTTGGAAAATCCCTCGTGCAAAACCTCCGTGGACTTTGAGCGCCCCCGGAGACGATCGCCGATGCCCTATACCCAGATAGAGGCGGAGAACAGCGCCCGGGTCCAACCATATACGCTCTGTTAAGGCTGAAAGTGTATCAGCGACGTAGCTCTTCCAGTCCTGGATAACGCCGGCATCCCAAATAAGAGACATGTCGAAGGAGCCCTCCCCATCCATCATTAGGCGAATTCGAAAATTTCCCCCATTCATTGTGTGAGCGATGACGACCACGACCTCGGAAACGGGTTGATCGAGGATTGGGATCGAAGAGAGACTTGTTAGTGCGTGGGGCGCTTCGAACAATGGACTCGTTGGTGTGTCAACTGTGAGAGCCGCTCTGCGCACGTTTGGAATAAAAATGTGCTCGGTGAGGGCCTCGAAATCGGTATTGTGAACCTGAATGGCGTGTAAACGGAGAAGAGAGACGGTTGCGTCGGCTGCACAATCGTGAATAAACGATCCTAGCCATTTGAGTCGTAACGTTTCCAACCCAAGTGCGTTTTGAAGGAAGTCCAGGAGTGATTTGAGGGAGGGGGATGGACCGCAAGTGGGTTGTTCGAAGTGAAATTCGGTGAGGTTTGAGAGGGGTATTGAACCCCAGCGTGTGGTGCTCGACGTGAGTAGGTAACGAAGTGAGGGTGTACACCCATGGAAGGGTTGGCTGACGTCCCAGGAAGACTGACCATGGTCCGAGAAGTAACGTAGGTTGGGGGCTGGAAGATCAAAATACGAATGGTATCTGCCAAGTGCGCCTTGACATTCAAAAACCGCCCATTGGTGTGTATTACGACGCAGACCGCTGAGCAAATTTCCAAGGCCGTCAGGACCTGGGAGATCGCTGTGCCCAAACCCCGCGTATATCCTCAACGAGACATCTTGACCCTCGACCAGAGAAAGGAAGTTCGCGGCGAGGCGGATAGTTTCGGGTTCGGCAACGTCGAAGGCGATGTCCCGCCACAAACACATGAGTGTAGTGGTGTGGAACCTCCAGCTCTTGCACACGTGTGAAATTGCTCGGATATCGCGGTTCTTGGAATGTTTCTGCAGTGCAATACTGGGTGTAGACGAAAGTCCTGGCCATGCTTCCTCCTGTAGTTCGCGTTCTAACTCCTCGCAGATGTTTTGAATGATGTCCGCAGGGATTGCATTGGCAATCCACCCTCTGATGCGTGGAATCAGTGCCACAATGATAAAAAACAGAGATGTGTATTACGCACTGGTTAGATCCATTCATGTTCTTGTCAGTCTGAAGTGGCTCCCAAGCCAGAAAGCGATCGGTAGTGTCGGGTGGGGATGCAACCGTCCGAGGATCTAGAGTACCAGATGATGTGGTAGTTTGTGGGATGGAATGCCAAGACGTAATGTCGAGAGGGATGGGTGGAGACATTTGGTGGGCATACCGGCACACTTCAGAAATGTATACGATTTGAGAAATGGGAGTGGCGTGGAACTGGAAAGACCACTGCGGGAAATCACATGCTTTGAAAGGAGTTTGTTTTCGGCACGTGCAGAATTGTGATTGGTTGTTGAGGGGGGAGGGTTCAATGGCTCAGTCGTTCCCTGGATTCTTATGGTCGGTCAGCTCCGCCTACCTGGGCCGGGCAAATACCAAACTCGACCCACCGAAGGCAACAGCGCGAATGCAGGATGTTGAGGGGGGCGCCATCCAGCGCCAATTCCCCAGCACCCCAGTCCACTGACGTACTACGTGGCGCAGGTTTGCGATGGCCATGCTCACCCCTGGCCCCGCCCCAGGTGCAAAATGTTCAGCAGATTTCACGGTCTTGACGAAGGTGACAGAGGTAAAGGACACTGGAATGAGCATAAGTGGTAATGCAAAATGCCGAACGAAGAGTTTTACAGACACAGGTTCCGTCATGGTTCTCGTGCAAGTAGGCTAGCGGCCGCTACTATCCTTGAATCTTGTATTGCCGTTGGTGGGTGATGAAGGTTCTGGGTCACAATTGGACGTCTGTGGGGTTGCGGATGTTGATAACAGCAACTGCTCCTTCCCCACACGGGAGAGGTTGCGGACGCCAGCGGGGGTCTCTCCGAAGGGACTGGGTTTTTTTCTGCAGTGAAAAATTAGGGATGGAACAGAGGGGCGGGCAGAACCCACGCCAATGAACTGAAGATACCTCTTCCGCGTATGCATGTTTAGCCCAGACTTTGGCAGACACGGAGCCACAGGTGGGAGACGGCAGGATCGTTGCAGTCGAACTCCTGGATGGTGTTATGTGAGATCTGGAGGTCAGGGTGAGATGGCAAGAGGATTGTTACCAGATGGGGAAAAGAGTAGTACTGTGCAGTCTTGTACAGTAGCCTCGAGCGAGTCTATTTACTTCAGCCACGTGCCGCAAGATGACGTCAGGATCAAACATCTGGCTTTTCTGAAGTCTAGGCCACGCCATTCGTATTCGTTGATCCGGGATCCGGCCGCCGGGCCCATATGGGCAAACGGTGACGGCAGGGTTGTTCTCAGGTACTCAGCGCTTCAGCGACTAGGCAAAGTTACATAATAGTATCTGGAAGCTTCGACAATTCTACACAAACATCCGGATGGGTGGGTAATGTTCTAGCGTACATGAGGTTTGCACCTTTGTGATAGTATTCTACCACATCACTGAATCCTTCGGAAACCAGAAATATACGCGGCTGGATAAACCCCAAAATCAGCATTAATGATGTTTAACCCCAGGGCGATCATACTATTCTCGAAATACCCACTCGGTTCGATTCGACTTCATAAGATACAAAACTAAAGGTGGGGCAAAGGTGCACGACCTTTCACGTGTTTGTACTGTTCCACAATCCTGTGGTCGGAGTGAGAAAGAGTAAATACATATAGTGCAAGTGGTCACCTACTGTTTCACGCGGTCAGAAAGGTCCAATTCCATTGCTGGTTGAATGTCCAATCGCGCAAGCTCGAATTCGGTCCTTGATGCAAGCCAAGTCGGATCATAGAAGTTACTTGGGAGTCCGGGAACTGGATCTGTTTTGAGATCCCGACGAGCGGAACAGCGGCGGTGACGTGGCCAGTTCCCCCTCGTTGGTTTACGGTCTCTAAACCTCGTAGAAACATGGACTACGTCGAGTGCACGTAGAAATTCGATGATCTGCGGATTCCGCCAAGGCATGTTGGTGATGACACATTCGCTCGTGTCCTTGCATGACTCATCTTCACTCGCCAGTTTGAAGTTTATTCTGTGCAGTAGTTGGTAGTACTTTGCAAGGTCTGGATGCTTTAGACAGGCGCCCCATCGCCGTTCATGTAGCTGTGTGGTTGGGATTAAGTCAGAACGGTCCGATATCCAAAGGGATGCACACCTTTCGTCTACGGCCCTCCCGCGCCGCGGCTCGCCCGTGATCCTTTGCTGCCTGAACCTCTGCTGGGTCGCTCCTTTTCTGGGCCTTGTACATCCTGATTATCTGATTGAGGTGGACAGAAAAGGCACGTTCCACCACCCCTACGTGTTGTGGAGAAAACTTGCCAGAGTTAACAAAGTCCTTGGCAAATACAAAAGCCAAAGCTTGATTCCACTTGGATTTCGGTGAGGATATGTCGGGGAGAAAGTTGTTTAAACTTGGGCCAGGGTGTCGTCCATCCGTGAAGTTCTCGACATCGTAATGCTCAGCAGCGTAGATCGTTGAAGTATATTTATCTCGAGACATCAGTTTGCGGGCATGGGCGCGAACGTCAAACTGGGTGATGAGGATTAAGTCGACCCTTGTGGGAGCAAGTGATATACACACCTGCATCAAAAGAACGGCCGCATCACGTTTTCCACTGGGTTGCCCTTTACGAGCGCTTTTGCGGGGCGTGGAGGTTTCGTTGGATGTTTCCGAAAGGATTTGCCGAACGAGTTTGAGGATCAAATCCATATCCGTGATAGGTTCCGGAAACTTCTATGAATGTCCAATAATTAACCGTCAAGTAACACTGAAAAAATTGAGACGAGACACACAGAAGCGGCCTCGGCGACATGCCCAATGGCGGTATCCTGCGGGAGTGGGATGAATACTGTGGCAGCTCCTTAGGGGATTTCTACATACCAGCAGAGTTTCCCCTGTGTTGAGAGCGTCATCGGCAAATGTATCTCTGTGGAAACACACACGTGTATTGAGGAGTTGCGCTATTCTCCTTCGGGCATCTGTCAGAACAGGTGAGTGCGAACACCAATTTCAGGGGGGTATTGCAAGACTTACCGTTCATTGTATCTCTATTCATCGTAGGACGTGTGGGTGGCAGAGGCGGATCCGATTCCATCGCATCAGAACCATGAGCTGGAGGGGTTGCATTCAAAGAATAGGAGAAGCGTGGCTGAGTTTGGGAGGGACGTGGACTTCCATTGATCCGTGTCACACCTGGGCCCGGAAGGGAGTTCCCGTGGGGAAAGGAAGTGTGGCTTGGGTCGGTGTGCATGGGGGCAAGGCCAGGTGGCTGTATGTACGGCGAACCCGGTTCCATCTCCATCGCGTCGACGCGGGGAGACGCGTCCCAGGAAAAGGACAGACGTGTGTGGGTCGACGTCCAAGTCTCCCCCTGTGGAGGCCGAGCGGTCGGAGGACTTTCTTCCACCTCCGCACCACCAGCATTCTGGGTTGGAGACAAACTACCCCAAGAGAAAGAAGATTGCCCGAGATCGACAGGTGGAGGCAATGGAGCTATCCTGGTTCGTGGAGTTTGTGTAACATTAGTCCATGGTGTTGTATTTGTCGCCAGTGGAGGTGGAGTGGGACCCAAGGAGAACGACGAGGCACTGACAGAAGCGTGCAAAGGCCTGGGAGGAGCGTGCAAAGGTCTGGGAGGATCTGAGGGGGGTAGAGCACCGATGACACCTGAAGCCGTAGTGTTCATAGCTGAATCCCAAGAAAAGGAGGAATTGCTGGATCGCCTATACTCTAACCCCAGGACCGCGGGAGTTCTTGAGTCTTCAGCCCGTCCAATAACATCGGTGCTCGTGCCAGGAGTACCGCTGGCCCCGGAAAACAAAGTGGGTGGAAGGGGGTATGTTGATACTTTAGTTTCTGGTAACAGGGGATCCTCGTCCATCTGCACACTGCTCGGGGTCGAATTTGACGGGGGGCTCCTCCAAGGGAAGCAGACGGGGCCAAAGCTAGAGCGAGCACGTGCAAATGGGGAAGTCATGTCCGTGTCCATCGCGACGACACCGGGACCCAGAACTACGTCGGTACTCATGTCCACGTCAACTTCTGTGATTTGTGTATGAGATGAGGTAGGCGTTTCGTTTGACCGCACACTACCTGCGTTCAACGTTGGGGACAGGTACTCCAAAGCTAGCGGTTGGCCAGTCAGGAGGGTGTGATCACGAGGGAAGGGAATGTAGCTGAAGTCAGACGCCAGATCGGTTGGTGATTGTGAGTGCAATAAGACCGACTCCTTCCCCATCACGTCGGTACGGGGAGACGCGTCCCGGAAGGAGGATGAGTGTGTGTGGGTCAAAGCCCCCTCCTGTGGAGGCTGAGAGGTGGAAGGACTCTCTTCTGCCTCTGCACCACCAGCATTCCGGGTTGGAGACAAGCTATCCCAAGAGAAGGAAGATTGTTTAAGATCGACAGATGGAGGCGCTGGAGCTATCTGGAATCGCGGAGTTGGTGGAACGTCGCTCTGAGCCATTGGGTTTGTTGGTGGAGAGGATACGAGATCCCAGGAGAACGACTGGCCCCTGGCGGGAACGTGTAGCGGGGCGGGAGGATCTAAGGGGGGACCGACTGTGCCCGGGACCGCAGCGTTTGCAGTTGAATTCCAAGAGAAGGAGGAATTGTTGGGATGCCCGCGTTCTAACCCTGGGACCACCGGAGTCCGCGCGCGTGTGGGTGAGATCAAGTCAGCCGTTCCGGAAACCGGAGGGTGGGTGTCCCAGGAGAAGGACGGAGTCTTGGGGTGAGCGCGTTCCAACACTCCAGCTCTCCGGACTTTGTGGGAAGACTCAACGGTTGATCTGCTCCTCTTCGTAGGTGGTGCGTCCGATGGTGTTAGTTTTCTGGGGTCCCTGTCCCGTTTCCCGAGCGGCATGACCGTTTCACCCTTCGAATTTATGATAGTTTGTTGGGGTTGATAATCGTCGTCCTACAAATATCGTCAGGAATCCATAGATGGAACATAAGTGTAAACTAACCCAGTCCGGATTCATCATTTGAGCCCCGTGTATAGCCACCCCGGCGGGTAAGCTTTAAGGGACAATTTGTGCGGTGAGGTTGGGATGAGATGGGGGGTCGGGGGCCGGCCATGAAAATGTGGCCTATATAACCGCTAGCACTGAACGGCCACACCCTGATTGCCACATCTCGATTATTCCCTGGCGGCCGTTGCTTTTGAAAAGTTGGGCCTCCTCATTGATAATAATCATTATGATAATCGATCAAAGGCGAAACGAAGGGACCAGGCGTGAGTCACGTGGCCGACAGCTCAGAACCTCTGAGACTGAGCCCCCGCGCCAGGATTACACTGCAGGACGGAAACACAGGCACTAATTCCGCCATGCAATTTTGGTGGGGTGGATCCTTTATTTATCCGTAGACAACTGATTAGGTAGCAGGTCCCTTGAGGTGAAGCCAGGGCAAACCAGATACATGCCGACGAGAGCCATTAAACTAAGGGGCGTCACGTCAGTCAACCCTGGACAAGCCCCAGATACCAGTAGGGCGATATCGCTCAAGGTATCTACACCCAGTACGCAGGTGGCCATATGCACGCTTACACCCCAGGTGATTGCATCATGGAACCCCTCGACCCCTTTATCACAAGATAAGCTGATTTTATAGATTAACCACGCTGCCGTTGACCTATTCTTCATGGAAGGAACTCCTCTCCTTTTCGAGGTGGTTGGGGGCGGGTAGGTGGCGTTCAATAATGGCTTCGGGTTACATCTTACGCCCCCGGATAGCGTGTTGGTACTTTCCGGAAGTGAATTCAAGACCACGCATAATGTACCACCAGCGGATGCCTGGCAGATGAGCCCGGTGGTTCGAAAGAAAGTCCTAGAACTCGAATATGTCGACCACGCGAGAGGGACTGGTCTAACCGTCGGGTCGACCTCCACCGTCGCTTTCCGGTACATCATACGGAGGATCATCGATAACGTGATTATCCAGCGTAATGATGGCAGTCCACGCCCAGTACGTTGACTTGTATGTTTTGTGCAAGTACACGAGTCTATGTTACTGTCCAGGCCGTTGTAAACTTGGAGGACCAGAAGGATAGTGCGATGTCCGGTAGCTATTGGTTTTGACCTGATCTATCCCTCTCTCACACGCATGTAGGCCTCACACAAACTATGATCGGTATGCAGGAAGGTGGGGAGAGGCACGCAAAGGTGCCCGCACGTTTGGGGAAGGGGAGCACTCCTGTAAGCGGCCTTGAGGATGATGATGACTTTTTCTTATGTGAGTGATAACGAGCGCAAGATAACTAATGAATTGGGCGTGACGAACTGCTAACAGATCTGAGGGTTGAGGCGGTCCTGACTAATCCAGCAGAGTGATGTCTGATATACACTAAAGCGTATGGTGACCGGCGACCTCTCATGGGATGTATCTACTCTGATTGTTGCATTATTGGTCACGACTATGCAGCTCTAGGACGTTCAAACGTTCCTGAACATTCAGCATTCATGTATTGCCAATACTGTATGTAATTCATACAAAGGGGAGAGTCAAGGAACCAGTGGATATGACCATACCGAACGATGCCTCTGGTGGGTTTGTGGTCCTCATTTCACTTCAGATAGCATCAGCTCTATGCCGGTGGATTAGCGTGGAGTGAGCGATACAAGAACCGAAGAGACAAACCGACTATGTGGCCAACGTCGTCGGGAACGTCGGCTAGTGAGCCCCAGCTGATCCTTGAAGCCGCAGGAATGGTAACACGGCGGGCACCGCCAACCCTCATCCCCCCCAGCCCAATATAAACACCTTAACATCGTTCAGTGACCTTCACGCAACCGGCGTTGTGGTTACTCACCAGGAACCATGCCTCGGGTGTCCGATATCCGTATTGCAGAGCACTACGAGATGTAAGGACCGGGCAATGAATATAGGGGAACGTGGACTACATACTGTTCCTGTTTGCGTGGTCTGCTTAGTGCGTGGGTTCCTTACAGCAAACTGAAAAGTGACCAGAGAGTTCTCAGTGGCCAGGGCACCCGAGCCAACTTGTCTGTCCACGATCTCGACCCCGTAATGATCACCCATAGTTGAAACTGGTTGCCCAGTTAGGTGCCCGTCAGTTGGGTGGGTCTGCGGCTTGGCAACGGGTGTTACATTGCTGGGGAGAGGTTGGTCCTGCTCGACAACTCCCCCCCTCGGGTTATTGGGCGGAACACGTGGGTGTAACTGGAAGTGAGGTGGTATGGACCCGAATCTTGTGGGGATCGGCACAACGGCCCTCGTAGTTGGCTGGAGTCTATATGGCACAATTTCCGGGCTGTGCCTTGAACGTTCAGGGGTGTGTGATGTTGGAGTGATTGATGTCTCGGCTCGACTGCTGGATGGGAGTGTAGGGGGATGAATCGGTCCCCGGGTAGTGTCTGCATGGCGAGGACCTGCTGATGGACGGCGAGATGGACCGGAATCGGAGAAACTCTCGGGATTGGACCTCTTGGAAGGTACAGATGAAGGTGGCGACATCTTCTTGCTAGCCTTAGGGTTCAAAACCGCCCCATCGGGACTGCACCGGACGGGATTGTAAACAATGGTGTTACGGAACAAAAGGGCATGTCCACTTGCCGGCTCGCCTCAGAGACCCCCGCCCCGATGCACACAGACTGTACACGATAGCCAGCAACAAACACGGCACTACACGACGTCAAACAAGGGCGGCGACAAAACGAGAGGGACACATACCCAGTGCCGATCAATTCAATTGATACCTCAGCTCCCCTTGGCAGAAGGATGTCTACCAATGCTTGTTCGGTCTGACAAATGATGCGATGAGACCAGTTAGAAGAATCATGGGGCCAGGGGACATACCTTTGTGGGGGTCAAAGTACAGATCGTACCAGCATACCCATTCGACTTCAGCTTGATGGAGGACGGTGCCAAATCCTTCGACCGGAAATTAATGTCGTGATTTAGGCACACATTCGTGATCTTTGTATCCTCGTCCAGGATGATTGTTTTGATCTTTTCTTCGGGGGTCAATTCCAGTACCCTGCAGTGAGGAGAGCGAGTTAGTCAACCTGGGGTGGGTTTCGGAGAAGTGAAGCCACGCACCAGAGGCCTCTAGGCTCGTAACACATGGTTTTGCAACAACGGAGTGAGGGAACGAGTGAGAGACGAAAGGGAGGAGGGGGGTGGCGATGGGAAAGGCTTGCCGATACGTGGCCACAATGTCCTTTGTGAGATCCCGTCAATGCGGTGGGCATCGGTCGATTCGCCTGGCCCGGCGGTGTCGGTCTCGCGCGCAACAGCAGAGATACGCCGGTCGTTCCGTACTATGTCGATGCCAAGATATAAGTCTCTGCATGATGCTGTCCGTCGACGGACGAATGTGTTCATCATCGCTCATCGATGAACGTCGAACGCCGAATGTTCGTTACGTGAACGGCGGAGCGTGACCCTTGTCACGTGTGGGCTTTCAGCCGAATGCCAAACGCTGAGGCCTCAAGGCCCTGAGGCTTGGCCGGTGACCGGTCTTTGTTGTTGTGGCCTCGCAGCACCGGCTTAAAAGTAAAGCGCTACACCCTATCCCCAAACCTCCACTGACCAAACAACCCCACGAACCTATTAGTGCCACATCGGAGAATGATCAAGGGTTGGAGTATGCGATATCCTGTCCGGAACGGGTCCGTTGTCAACGTTTTGAGCTTGCCAACGTTCACCGTACCGCGTAACGGCACGTCGCAAACACCAGCGACAGCGGCGACAATGGAAAAAACCGAGCCAGGGGATCCCGTGAGTTGATGTCCTCACGTCTCATCTATTCGACCCTGATCCCGTGCCAGTTAGCATCAGTCGATGTTTTCGAGGCGTCGGATGCGCCACAGAACACCACCCCAGCTCTGAGTCCTCCGATTCCCCTAGATATACCAAGGCCCCAAAATCCACAGACCGTAGAGCTGCACGGCTCGGTCTCTGTGCGCTACCAGTCCAACGCGGGTCAAGTTTCATCGGATGTGATCGTGGGCGAACCCCTGTTGCGCACATCACTGTTAGTCGTAAAAGCCGATGTGAGCTCCTACCCTCTTGTCTCCCGCCGCGAACCTCTCATCTGTGAACAGGGTCTACCCATAGTACGCCAAACCAAGGTTTCTCCCTCGAGGACAAGAACCAGCTTTTTCCGAACCCAGGGTTCCGCCCCTCTCCCACACCCCCCACCCGTCCACCCGATCCACCACCCACAGGCTTCTGATGTTTTCATGCACACTATGTTGGAAAGTAACGGAGGCATGGAACACCAGGTTTGGGTTCTCTACGATGTCGACGGTCAGTTGACTTGGGTGGTCGTTGACTCTCCCCACCACACCACCCGCCCTGGGAATCCAGGTTTTGTACTTAGCTTCAACATTCCCAGTGTCGGCGTACCATCACCAACGTGGGTTCGGCCGGAAACCGCACGGAGGCACGGAGTGACCCCTAGATTGTACCAAACCCTTCTTCCTATCGTATCACCGTCGTGACTTGTATCTGTACCAATTGTATAATCCAGTTTTGCCAAGCGCATCATGCAAACCATAACGACTATTACAAAGGTGTACCTTCGGGGTCGTGGATGTGATAAACCGTCCGCGTCAGCCACCAACCCAAACACCTATCCCTACTCAACTCCGCGATCTATATATACTCTAATTCATGCACGGAGCGGAAAGAAATATCAAGACCAATGTCACCAATGTGATGGAGAAAGTGGTATAAGGTGCTGGGGCCGACTGGACAGGGCAGTCCCACCGCTCATAATGTAGGCATTGGGGATGGAGTTTTGTCATTCCTCACCCAACCCTAAGCCATCAGCTGGAGAGTGGATTAGATGGTGCACCCTTTGACGTAACGTCCAGGTGCCCGGACACTGAGATGGCGACAACACCCCCCAATCGCATCAAGTCCGCGCGATTGGGAGTAATATTTCCCTGGAGGATCAATGGGTTGCGTATCTCGGTTCGGGGGGAAGGCGGCATACCTCCCGACAAAGCCTCACTTATGCCCACATCAGACTCACCCCTCCCGTGCTGTCGTCGTTATCAGAGAGGTTGGGATTGGTAACATCGGCCCCGCTGCCCAAAACAGCTTCTTCGACCTATCGCTTGCTCGAGGGATAATCAACAAGTTGTTCAGGATCCACAGGAGATGGATACGCACAGGGGACCGGCGAGCTCCCTGACTGCAGGATACGTCACTGCCGGAGCAAACACCGCGGTCTCAATGATGTGGTCGTGGCCACGGAATTCCATCTTCATCTCCCCCGTCAATGGGTCCCACGGGCGTGCCGTCTGTACGGTCTTAGTACATCAATCGCAAGGGAGGGCGAACCTGATCGTTCGAACCACTGATCAGGAACTTGCCATCTATTGAATGCTCGAGATATCGAACCCAATCTGAATGCCCAGGTATCGTGTGGATGAGATGCCTAGCTGTCAGCGGTGCCCAGAGATCAGTTGTGAATATCGAACGAACGACAAAACATTAATGAAACATCGAATACTCGTATGATCCGACCCCTGCTTGCGGAGACTATGAACTGATCACCCGGCATAAAGCGTGCGGACGACACAGTATGGTCAGTCCCACCATCTTCTTGACGTTCTTCCAGTCGTTTTGAGTGTCCCACACCTTGATGGAAAAGTCCGACAAACAAGTGGCTTGATTGGTTTGTGAGTAGGAGGAAGGGGACGGACATGACCCATCCAAGAGACTACCCTTACTGTTAAAGTCGACGTCATTGCTAGAAGGCGTATGTCCCTTGAGTGTTCTCTCAAATTCCTCCGTCTCCCAGTCCCGAATCTTGACGGTGGAGTCGTCGCTCGCGGAAGCGATCATATTGTAAGAGGGGTGGAGAGCGACGCGTAAAGCTCGGTCTCGGTGGCCCATCAGCGTGTATGCCGCAGGGGCCCCTGGCATCCAGTCTGTTTGTAGAGCAACACGCTTCGCAGGCGACATCGAGACTTCTTCCTGATGACTGGCGTTGCGACTCTCTAGGTCCATCATCTACGAGCAATCCGCTCTTTTAAGCGCCACACAAGGCACGTCTTGTGATGGTTTAGAGGCAGAATCCGTAGAGTGTGGCGAGTGACGACAAGTGTTGTAGGATCGACACCAGAAGTACCACCCGCCAACCAACTCGGCACTTTAGGTTTGCCACCGTTCGCTTGTATCAATCTATTCAAGGACGACCTCAGGGAATCACTTCAAGGGATATCCCGGTACATACCTATTCCGACGGTGTAGTTCGCACAGATCCGCCCTCGTCCCTCATGGTTCCTGTTGCTTGCTAGAGACGCATCGATTAGCCACCCGTGGCACGGGACGAGTTATTTGCGTGACGGAGCTTACTGTTGGGACGCGGTTCTTAGGCCGTCAAACTAATGACCACACTATTCCTCTGTATCAGAATGGTCTTAAAGAGGATTGATCAGACTCTACGAAATGAGATATACTGTCTTGCGGAAACTTGCCTGCTATACGCCACAAATTGCGACAATATGGCTCTCAAACGGTCCCCGTACAGGAAGGCAAACAATAGAAATTGATCTTGAGTCCGATGACGACCACGGGTATAGCGCGGAGTGAACGGTTCAAGCGGGTTCATGAGAAAGCGTTGTACCGTCACGGTACACCGCTATGGCCATTGTGTGAAGCGAACGGGGATGGCAACGGGGCCGTCGTTTGACACCTGCCAGGTAGGGGGTCAGAAAGAATATGTAGTACCACCTCCCGAGAAAAGTGGGCCAAATAGGATGCCCGGCTGTCTGCCGCAGACTTGATACAGGCCGAAGAACGATGATGACGGGGAAACAACGTAGTTATGTGACCACGTGACTGGACCACAGTCGCGCTGCAGCGGCACGTACGCGACCAGGATAGTGGTGGCCCGACTCTGGGGTAGGGGAAATGTTAAGCTGCCACGAGCTCGAGGTAATTTTGATTACAGCAGGGTGTCGAAAAGGATATGGATATATGAATGTATGAAGTCAGGCAGTGTGGTCGGTCGACGCACTCACCCAGCCCGAGGATCTGATATCTACTGGCCCACTACCACCACCCAGGTTCCTTCGTAGACTAGCCCAATGTCTACAACCCCTTTGCTCAACCTCCACCCCCTCTTCCACCCTTCGTACCTGCGCTTGGATGAAAGTTTGTCTATCCCTCTTGAATTCTTTGAACGAGTCCAGCACCTCCCTCCCTCTCCCGCGAGTTTATCATCCTCACCACATCCAAAATTATCACGAGTTCGGGAAACTAGGAGTTCAGAGTACCGGACCTCCCTTGAAGACTCGCTATCTCCAGCTTTATTCCCCGGAGTTCCTCAATTTCATCACTTCTTACGACCATCCTTCCTCCAACCTGCGTCGCCCTTCGTACAAAACTCTCTCGTCCTCAGTGCAGGTTTGTAGCTTGTGCGCTCCCTTCACACTTCTTTTATTGATTGAGTAGAACCAAGTGCTGCATTCTCCGGCTCGCTCTCAGACCGTGCCCTCGGTCCTGTCACTATACACCCCTATTGACCCGGATTGCGACCGTTGTACGTTGCACGCTGACGAATACGTGAATGTCTCACTTAGGATCCAATAGCTGATCCTAAACCATCCTCCCATTTTAGTCTCACGCATGTTCTATCACCGCTCCCCCTGACCCTTAATACTCCCGTTTTACAGGACCCTCTACCCACGGCCCGCGATGTTCCAGTGGTCTCCGTCTCTTCTGGCGCGAACGACATTTCTTCGGACTCCGACACATCAAGCTGTATACATGTAAACCACGCTTCTTCAACCACCAACAACGCACATGTAAGGACCACGCGCTATGATGTTATCTGATCTCCATGAATGACCTTCGTCGCCGATTGCAGGCCCTTGGTTTCGCCAATCGATATTCAGGACCTAACTCTTTTATCTCGTGCTGCTGCTGCAACGAGAGGAGAGATTTCGATGGGGCAGAAGACGCGTATAATCTGCTACAGTGTGGACTATGCGGTATTTGGCATCACCGTGAATGTATCGAATTCAACTACGGTTATGCCCACCCGCAAGACTCGTCTTTTTGGATGTGCCCCGAATGTTCCCCGCAACCAATGCATAAGTGGAACGATTCTTAGTATGTACCTCGAGGAATTGGTACGATTTACGCTTATCTTTGGCTTTAGCCTGGGGATCTTTGTCCTCCTGGAAAACACCGTTGGGAATGATAAGCTGTACCCAGCAGAGATCATATCACGTTCGTCTCGAGGTTCCCTTATCAATCTTCGATGGTACTCCGGAAACCTACTACATGGAAAGGACTGTCGTGCCGACTTACAGATTTCATTATCCCGTTGTCTGGATGCCTTGTTCCGCGATCTCAGAACGTGTTCTCAGTCCGTAAGTATTTGTCATTCAACGCCTTGCTAAATCTTATCACTATTGAAGATGGGAAGGATTAGGATTCCGATTCGAATCCTAGAGGATCTCGGCGACCCTGCAATCACGTATTCCAACTCGGTGATCGAAGCAGCTATGAATGATGCATTCCCCATGATCCTTAACATCGCTTTTCGAGCTTGCAACCACCCTTTGTGGGACGTATATCAAAAATGGGCTAAACCAAAAGGCCCCTCTGGACGAAGACTCCAGACTGCCTCAGATTTTGTGGCTGTGCATTCGGTTCCCATCCTCCCAGGCGATGCGGCGTTGTCCCAGCCCCTACTTACAAGACTACTAGAGGAGAGAGTCCCGGATCCGGACACAGCGGTGTTTGTCATTGCTCGGACTCTTTTCGATCTCGTCACCTTGCGAACGTACCTTGGACTAAAACCATCTCACGACGCTCATATATGGCGACTTTGGTTGGAAGGCTGTTTAAGAAAGCGACCCACTACAGCGGAGAGGGCATTGCAAGCGTGCACGACCATTCGGATCGGGGCCAGTGCCAATGGAACTCTCAACTCGATCCCTTACAACAGACCTGGTCGATCCGGCTTCAAAATAATCCCCTCTCTGGAACCTTGCGTCGACAATGATGCATCACTGGTGGATTGTCCGCGAGTTAGCTGGTCAGAAAGTTCTGAACAACAACTTTCTTGTCCAGGGATGCCATCGTTGGTTAAGGTAACGACTACGGAATCTAGACCACGTCCGCGACCAACAAGGCGCGCACGTGAGTTACAACTGGATCCTAGTATTCGCTAGATCCACCAAAACCGGTATAATCGTCGAGCAGTTTTTCATGGTCTAGGTAGAATATTGCACTTGGGCTCATAACGGGTGAAACTCAGTCACCGTGGGTGGGATTTGGTTATTTCGAGCCCCAAATGGTCGAGGTCTCAACAGTTTCTTTTCTCGACGAGGACATTTGGAATTTAGGAAAGCTTAATGGGCCATGGAAGGTCGAATACTAAAGAATATAGTTAAATCTGTTATATTCCTGTCTTAGAGTGCTCAAATAACATGCCCCCCAGCAATATTGAGTGAACGGGGCCAACCGCCATTCCCGTTCACGACCCGCCGAAATAGGTGACGCCGTTGGTCACGCGTCACGCCGCGAAGATGTGGTTAAGTCCACAAAACCCACTGAACCCGCTGAATCCCCCTCGACTCCGATGACCACCACCCGCGGCTAACGGCAGGACCCGCTCAAGCCTGAAACAACCCCACTGAATCGAACTACCCCTGGGATATCAACGACGGTGGGGTGTTGGGACTGATGCGTAGAGGAATCGCACTGAGAAAGACGCGCAGTACGTGTAAAATGATAATATTTCGTCGCTCGCTGTTTAGAGTCGACGGGATACCCCCCCCCAACGAGAACACAAACCAGCCCTTACAACATATAGGTACGTTCCCCTCAAGGTGCCGCCTCCCCGCCCGTCCGTCCAAGGGGATCGGGTGCCGACCCGGATGGAAATTGCGAAGTATACCGGTATTGACGATGATCCGGATCTCAAGGACACGAGTAGCGTTGAGAATCTTTGTCACGTAACCCTACTTTTTCCCTCGTTCAGGCAGGAATACATCCTCAAGTGTGAGGGCATGTGGTCGGCAGCTCCCTCGTCTACGTTACATGCTCACTTGTGTTTCGAGAGAAACATTGCACATACACGGAGAGCGGTGCTGTGAACTGTTTTCGTTTTGTCCGGCTACAATGAATTTCAGTTCTCTCCGTTCAATCCGTATATCACAAAGGTGTGTATCCTCCGTTCCAACCATCTTTCTTGCTAATTCATCCATGGTAGACATCGGATCACTAAAACAACCCAAATCGTAGTGAATTCGGTTTTTGGACAATGCACGCCCCCTGCACTTACGTGACTGCGCAAGATCACGCTCGGTGGTCGTGTGTTAATGCGTGCCGCAGGGCTCTACCATGCCGTCGTGTCATGATCAGGGGTTCGATTCGTGTTTTTTTACAACAGAAATTTTGCCCCCCTGCCTTTCACCATGGTGAATTTCTCTGTTTTAGGTATGCACATATTTGCTTGTTTGGCGACGCAGTAGCTTGAACTTCGTTGGTGCGCCCGTGTACCTGTTTTGTTGTATGCAGAAGTCACCGTCTAGTTCTAGCCGACAACGGCACAACACCCCAATACACGGAAACCGGTACCATACCCCATTCTCGCCAGCCTGTCACCGTCCTTGGCCTTCAACTTCCCTCCACTGTTTCCGATTTCACTCCCAACAATATCGCACTAACTTGAAAGGGTTTGTAGCTTGTGAGCATTGTACGGCGCAGGGTCGGCCATGCGACATCGGTACAGGTGTCTGATTGCTGAAGCGCTGAACTGTCGTTGTCGCATTCATCCCTCCCCCCACGTGTATCATCGCCATCCCCCCTTTCCTCTCTCCTACGACCCTCATATGCCGTTTGTATTACGACGCCGAATACAAGTAACGAATTACATCCTAGCTACTGTGCGTCACGGTGAGCCCTTTACCAACTCCTGGTAATAAATTTACCTACACCTATCGAGAGCCTTGCCAATGGCCAACGTTCAAACGTTCAACATCAACTGTGGAGAGTCTACCTATAGTCGGTAAATTTGTTACCGACAGGCGTACGGGGGTGCGCGACACCATACCATGTACGAACATAGGTCAAGTAATCGGTATCGCGTGTGTTGGGCGGTCGGAGTTTTCAAACAGCTGGAAAGAAGTAAACAGCTCTCTAATATATATATTTCCTATTTTATCTGCACGGTGGTTTATCCATGCCAAGGGTTAAAATTTAAGACGTTTCCGTATCCGTCGGAGCGGGACTTCACATGCACATGGGACCCTTTTGTGCAGCAAGCTGAAGACTTGAATTGGGGTGTTTTCAGTCTAGCAGAACTGGTATCCAGCCCCTCGTGACGATACACGTTCAATTTCCAATACACTACTTCCCCGGAGCTCTCGGGACGAGAGGGACATGAGAATTTCCAGATCACTCTGTGGCCGTTGCAACCATGTGTTCTCTCGTATCTTGCCGATTCTCGAAATTTTCTCGCCAGCTTGCCTTACAGTCTCAACCACGCTATACGACTCTTTCAATGTGGTCGCGCTAACACGATCGTGGCGCAGGCGCGTCCCACAATCGTTCCCCGTTCCGCCACTTCCAGCGTCCCGCGTCAGGACCCAAATCTTTGTGTATTCAACACCTGTCCTCACTGTTCCCCACGGTCTCAATTCGCCCAAACCACGGAAGACATGAAGAGGAATTTATCATCGGACAGCGCACAATCCCATCGCTCCCAGGATTCAACCGTTGAGTCCTTTTATTTGAGGCAGAACAAGGTTCTGCGGGAGTGTTTCGACGCCCTGGTGGCTCAGAAGGAGATGTTGGACGTTTACGAACCCCTATCGTCTGACACCAGCTTTCAAAGATTAAACCAAACGGTGTGGCTCCGGAAGCATGTTCACAATGATTATACCTGACTGTAATACCTTTGCTCCCCAGCTCGAAACTGTCATCGGCGTGGTTGAAGAACTGCAACTGGTCATCAGTAACGATGTAGCTCTGGAAGATGGTGCGCACCTTTCCACCCCGACATGGGTGATGCTTATTTGACCTGCAGTGTTGGTTCAAATTATCACGAAGATACAGAAAATAAAGAAAGAAAATGCGCTTCTCAAAAGATCTCTCGCAGATGCTCGGTCGCCCCCCCAACCACCTTGGAGCGGGTTTCGGGAGAAACCTGGGGATGCCTCTAGCGAAGAAGCGTACAAGGCCGAAGCATCCGTGGTTTCGGCCGATGAAAGCGGGAGCCGATCTTCGATGAGCCATGGTCGTTATGATCCTGCAAGTTTCGGTGAACATCCGTTCGATGGATTTATAGGCGACTTGGAAAGATGTAGAATCGACTCACAGCGTGGTTCCCCGACGGTCCAATCCCCCAAAGATCAATACCAAAGGCCTCCGGCGACAACTGACCCCCTTGTGACGACCTCCGTCGGATCCAGTACCGAATCCATCTCTGCACGTCATCATGTAACTGAGAGTTGCCTTGCCGACCTCCGGGCAAACAAGCTAGACCTGATCTTCGAGGCAGATCGCCAAAAGGGGGCTGGGGACCCAGATTTCAAGAGCTCTGTCGCTGCCTGGGTTGATGACATTGTTCTGTGAGTTGACCTTCATCTACTTTTTTCTTCGCTTGACCGAACAATTCGTCAGTGAGACAGCTCCTGACGAGGTTCCCCCCAAAGATACCCCCCTGACGCCTGAAGACAGCGATAGCGAACTTCGGCTCTCACTAACCTTTCCCGGGCACCTGAGCCATATTACCTCGTTAACAAAGACCGTGTCCAAAACTCACTCTGTCCGGCCCGCGCCGCCCACACAGGGCCTCGTTTCAATAAAGATTGGTGGCATCTTCGCCGTAGTGCTAGGGATATTGGCACTGACATTTTTCATCGTCTCTGTTTATAACTCCATCAAGGCGATGCCGTTTGAAGGTTTCTTTGACCGTAATTCCAGAGAACTTGACTACTATAAACGTGTGTATGGTTGGTAGATGAATATCTCTCGCGTATACTAGACATCCTGTGCTTGCCACCATGCCGCCCGGAATGTAACAAATAATAAGTACTTAACGATCGTCTCGATCTTAGCGCACGTTTCAAACGGGCCGGTCCAGTAGGAAGGTCACAGTGTCACACCCTTGGACTTCCTCTCTCCTGTGTGCTACGATGCCACCCCAGGCGATACCCTCGGTCGCCCCAATTGATTTTTCTGTCCAGGCAACACGGGTCCTCCTACGCACGAAGTCAATTGTACACGACAACGCTAAAGGCAATGAAGGGTTAGACCTGTTTTTGGGTGAATTGCTTTTGGTTCGTCTCCTGTCTCGGATTTGTACTCCTATTGAGTAACTTGTTCTGAAGGACCGTGTTGTTGCCTCCCTTGTCGAAAGAGTACTAGCACAACATTTTTTCCTAGGTAAAGCTGACCCTTGACTGTAGTATTCCGACAAAGGGTGTACCGCCGAAACCCTCACGATATGGCTTCATCGTACATTGGAAGATTTACAAGCCTCCGACAGCGGCAGGTTTACCGTAACTCTTAAATTACTCATGATACAGGTTCGTTCTGACTCAGTCCTAGGCCCGGTATGTTGACGAGGTCTTAGAGTCGGGTTCGCATCCTTATTGCGATGGGCCATTGTGCTCAAGCAGCGGGCAACGTAGGGGATGGGGATACCGCTTACACAATCTCTCCATTTGTTTGCACCCCTGACGATCTCCAAGACTTGCCAGCTGTGATGAAAGCTTTTCCTCCCAACTCATCCGCCGATCACGAAATTTTCCAGGCATTGCTGTTTACGCATTTCGAGTGGGAAAAGAAGAGACCACGAACAGTCCCTGCACGCCTTGGCGCTCGAGAACGGCGGCGCAAAGCGGTATTACTTCATTCCCCACGCAACGTTTGGTCTCTTTCTGATCGTTGCAGCTCTTCAAGCGGCGTTGTTCGGCCTGTGCCAACACACCAGGACTGAAGAAATTTATCCCCGACCTTCACAGTTGGGGGGTGGACATTGTCAGTGAGGACGAATCCAGTGGGGAGGACAGTGGCTACTCTATCAAGAGGATCGAGTGGCGATCAGCAGAAGTCACTATCTTCATGCGATCGCTAGATGCGATCTATCTGTCTGGCCGTTTCACAGAGGGCAAATGTGGCAGGGGAAGCATGCCTAGAGAACGATACCCCTCCCTGAGACAAGGATTTACAACACCCAAACCTGGGTTGCCCCTCAACTTCTATAACAGAGCGTGGTGGGAGGTTTTGGGAGAGGATGAGAAGAGATCGTTGGATGTGAGGACATCGCTCGGGCTCCAGCTATCTAAGGATGTTCAACGGTGCGTAAACCTATCGGGTGAAACTGACTTACTGATGACCACCACAGGGTTGTTGACCGCTTCCAAGCCTGATAGTACGATCATCTTTGGCTTTGTTGTCACTCTTGATATCGGTCTAAGTTCCTCCACTTAGAGTAATTTTGATGTTCCTTGAGGTTGCGCGCGTAGGCGCTGGTATAAAAGCACACCTACTGGGTATTCGTGACCCAATATGCCCAGTTGGGTCTAGGGCACAGCCCATATATCCTCGTCTAGAATCCAAGCCTGTCAACTCAGACGGCAAGTTCATCATATCTCGGATTGCACGTGCCTACGAAGATGCCTCTTGTAATTGCGGCGCGTGGACGGCAAATGCCGTTATACTGCAGTACATCTATATACATAAGCGAAGGATGAGCATTTCTGATTGGCCGATAGCGCCTCTCATCATATCCGAGGCGTCACGCACCCCCATTGGCCGGGCCGAGAGGGGCGAACCCAATCGGGAGCTCGCCCCTCACGAGTGGTGCGCCCGGGTCACGTGTGGTAATGTTGAGCAAAGCGCGTGATGCGCGATATCAACATTTTCAAATTCAGGCTCCTGTATCTGCGTGAGCCTCGACGCGGGCACTTCGCGCGTGCCCGAGGTGACATTTCCCGTTTGACGCGGTCAGACGTGGGTTGAATCGTATTTGAGGAATGGGACGCGAGATCCTTCTCCAGCAGACGTGTCGACGACCGACGTTTAACGATGCGATGCAAGGATATCTCTCAAAATGTCTTCGCACGCGTCCGGATACGAAAAGGAGACCAATGGCGGTGTCTCCCCCAGTCGTGGTCAGTGGTTTTCTCGGATGCAACTGCATCACTGCAATCTTGCACTGCAGGTATGGGCTCTTCCCGCGATAACCACTGACGAGTACTGACGGGTCCACTACTTAAATTCCATAATAAAAAAAGATTTTCTTCATCACATAAACGTTGCCCGGCAAGCTCGAAACGATGGTGTTCGGGCAGGACGAGCGATTTTGTATGGCGCGGGCCCGGGGCGGCAGGTCCCGGGCACAATGCCAGTAAGCATTGCCCGGTTGAAATTCAGATCATAATGGACGTTACACAAAAATCTCAGACCAATATTGTCCGGCGAGCTGGGATAGGGCATTGCCCGGCGAGTTCGTGAGTGGCCAGCTAGTTTGTCATAATATATGGATGGGTAACATGAAGTTAGGAGCGAACTATAGAGGAAGGGATCCCAAGGATACGGATAAGGCGAATCCGAGTAATATTAGACCCTCCATTCGAAAGAAACTCCAACATCACCACCATGGCGGGCGTGAGTGCCTGGATTCTACTGTGAACGTGATACCGATGCCCCCCTGGGACCGAATCCTCCCCGAGGGAAATGTTTCCCAGAAAGATAGGGAAGAGACCTCGGTCCTCGAAACGATCGAGTAAGGGCGGAGTAACCAGCAATGACTCATCACTGTGGCCACGTTTGGTCTTCGGGACGAATGCCCAGACACGGATGTGGTGGGGTATAGACTCTACAAAGTCGGACTCGACGATAATGGTTGATATTGTAGCGTTACTGTGGAGTTGGAGGGTGATGTAACCCGAGTCACCGAGGAATGCCCAATGAGGTAGGTGTGGGTCCAGTACTGCGTCTGCAGGAACAGCAGTTAAACCCAACACTGTCCTATACAACCACGGTTGAGAGTCCCCTAGTCCCGGGGAGGTTAACTCTGAGATTATGCGGCCCCCTTCCGAGGGTATCGCACAATCAACTGTTGACGCAAAAGCTACCCATCCCAAAATCGGTGTGATTATATCTATAAGGATGGTGAACTTCGCCCCCACCCCCCCGATGATCTCGGAGAGGGAAGCTTGGAGTAAGGATGGCGAAATGCCGCCTCGACCCGTGGTAGCGATAGCCACCGCTACGCAGAGGCCGAAAAGTACGAAAGTCTGCGCTGTACCTTCAGTTCCTCGATCATCAACCAACGGATCGGGGCACGTACTGCTTTATGTATTGCCCAGCTTGGCGCGATACTGGCTTCCTGGACAATATTCCCTGGGGTGGCCAGCTCCACCTCTGTGAACCCGCTTTGCAGGGATGTGAGAGCGGGCTGTGAGTTGGTAGGGGGAACGAGTTCCCGAACATTGGTGGGAGCCGGTTGTTCATTGATGCTGTTTGTGGGGAGTGGTAGCTCGTCTACGGGAACAGACGGTTCGACATCCACAGGGATCAGCGGTTGGCCGTGAGCCACTCCCGTGGGCGAAAGGTGGAGGTGGCTAGGGGTGGGGACCTGAGAGCAGTAATTATCGGGGCGAGCGTGTAGGGGTTGCAAGAACTCACATAGCGGTTCGGGGCGAGGGAGACCGTTGTTGCAAAGAAACTTGAATCGTGTCTCTTAAATCGCCCCACGCCCAATCGATTTGGATCGGCTGAGCGGGGTCGGGGAGTTTCGGTACTACTCGTCATCGTAGTGGTACGTTGTTGAGGGACGTGGATGAGCCACTCACTTTGTCTACAGCCTGTTTCGGCCGTTCAAATATTTAAGCGCCGCGTGGGTCACGTGGCAAACGATTGAGATGCCGACTAGTCACGTTCCGAGTTTCAGACACACACGATTTCATGTTGCTATCAGGAGCGCGATGAAAGCGTTCGTAGTACAACTGCCTCCAGCAAGGTGAGACACACTCTTGGTTTGGATGTCAATAGATTACCGTCGGGTTGGGCACTTATAGGAGAGAATCCCTTCCCCGCCCGGGTGACATATGCTCGTTCGATCGTGGAGGGTTTGACTTGTTCATTGTTGGGTGGCGAGAGCCCTCCGCTGTCTGTATCAACTCCCGGGTCAGCTGATTTCTATTACTAGTCGCCCTCACCTAGATCTTTCCGCTGGGGGTACACCACTACCGCACTACCGCCTTGTTTTCGCGCCACAAGATACGTGTGCCTCCTAGCCAAGTCATACACGTAGCTTGGAATGTCGACGTCGTCATGCTTCGTACACCGATGGGTTCAAAACTTCAGAGAGCACCGCCGGGGGGAGTGGTGGAACCACCAGTACAAGTGTTACGAGCCGGAACGTCCCATCGTCTTCCCGTTTCAGATGCGATTTAGACGCCCTACCGGAACACGGACAAGTCCCACGGAAGCTGGATCTCCGGCGATCACTCCGATTCCTCAATAGGCCGTTGCCACTCGCCTCCTCGCTTTTGTAAAACTCGAGCCACCCAGCTTCAAAACCTACCAGCCAGCATGATTTCTAGCAGTGACCCTGAACCTGGAAGCTCTCAATCCGATCTGGCGCTGATTGATCTTAAAGGTCCGTGACCCGACTAGTCCACAGCGGTGTAAACCGACCAGCATAACATAGAAAGCGGCGCATATCGCCCACTTACGGAATACGGCTACCGCAGTGGTCGGGCGACCATTCCACAGGGGGGATGTGACGAATGCCTCTCTCGAACCTTGGTGAGTAACCCGAAATACATCATCCTTCTTCCCCCCGAATCTTCCTCCTCCCTCTTGCCGCCCACATTCACCCGCTCACCCGCTCACACAGCGACCGCTACCGCAAGACGTATGGGATTATTTATTCGAGCAAACTTGTGCCACAGTTCTCTCGACCCAGGACCTCTACTCCGTGATTCAAGTCTGCAAGAACTTCTACTATGCGGCGCTCCGGCCACTCTACCGTCACATCGTTTGGTGTAATCCAGCGCACTTTATGGCTTCTCTTCCGTGTTTGACACGAAATTCTGCGGCGATTATCCCTCTTTCCCTATCTATCTCATGCTCCGTCCTTCCACCCTGTCACCACCCTCTTACAATCCTCCATGAGGGGGGACACAGGGAAACATTCCTGCGTGTTAGTGGTAACTTTCAAAGCGTTCTCCACACCATCCGGCCTCGATCATCGGCTTCACACTTCGTAACGGCCGATGTTTTCTCCCGAATGGTCTCCATTGCCAAGACGTTCGTAAACCTGGAGGGGCTGTCGTTAACAAACCACATCATTTCGGACAAATTTTACGACATACTGGGGTGCTTCCCTTACTTATACTCCTTAACAATTTTATCTTGTCACTTCGAGACCGACAACAGTATATCGCCCGGAAGTTTCATCGCCCCAGGTTGCCTCCAGAGGCTCATCCTTCGCAACATCACCTATGTCCACAAACCCGACTTCACCGTGCTTGTATCCGCCCCAAGTTTCTCATCGCTTTGTTTCGACCGCACTTCTGGGAACTGTCTTCCCACCTCCGGAGGTACTTATCAAAAGCTCACCTTCCTGCAGGTGTATGATACTCCGGGGTGGGCACAACCATGGATGATGTCAGATGACGTGGCCACGGTGGCACTCGCGATAGCAAGTTGCAGCCCATTTATCGAAACCCTTGTCTTCAACATTCCCTTGCTATTCCCCCCCACCCTTGACATCGCCCCGATGGACCTCCCACGATCATTGAAGACCTACTGCGGACCCGCTAGCCTCCTGCTGAAGATAACTTCCCACATAGAGTTTCAGCGGATTCTCGTGGTGGAAATTTTTGACAAACACATTAATCTGGACACTGCATTCTCATCTGTGGCTCGCTCCATGCCGGCGTTACAGCGACTGACAGTCACCCTTGAAACCTGGGATCGATCATTCCCCGATGCGTTGTTCCACCTTAAGGACCTTAGGAACCTTAGGTACATCTGTATCAATGTGGGAAAACTTGTTCTGGTACGTAACTTGTTCATCCCTGTGCACGCAAACTTGATAGGTGTATTAGGAGGACCAGGGGAGTTGCTTGCATCGCCTTTTGTTGGGTCTTATCCCACTCATCAGGTTGAAATCCTTCCATTTACACCAAAGATCAAAACCCCGCTTGTCAGCTCGCCCAATACAACTGGATTTTACAACACTTTTGGGTGCGGGTGTTACGGAATTGTGCTTGCAGTATTATGGTACATGGCTCAGGGAGAGTGATCTCCAGAATACCTGGAGAGTAAAGTTCGAGGCCTGCGAGAGGTAACAGGTGCGCCGTGATACTTCCTAGTGTACTGCCGGTGTGGGCTGACCACACACATCTTTATCACGCCTACCGTGAAGCTCTGGCTATTTAATAGAGTTGATTAGAAAGGTCACAAATCAGATTAGTCAGGGTTCGGTGTGCCGTGTAAGGCTTGTTGACGGGTACCAAATAAGTACTAGAAAATGCCGACCTAGTGTCAGCGGAAATTGTACTTGTCATAACAACGTTTCACGCATCGAAACTGGTTACCGGTCGAGTCTATCAATACCTATTCCCTGGGGGTCGTTTTTTACTCGTGAGGGGGAGAGGATGTTGTCCAGCGACACGTGCTTATATAATTTAGGGGGTTAGAGAAAAACAGAGAGCTGCCATCAACTTTTTACCCACCCTGAAGCTCGAAGCTCAAGCTTGAATATTCAATGTCAACACTCGAGTACTCAATGTTCAAGCCGACCTGCAATCCTCCTCCTTGGGTACACGAAGCGTGTTGTACCTTCTGGTGTGGACAGCCGAAGTTACCCACCACGGACGGGGTGATTCAGGTTTGGGGATGGACATCGCCCCACTCACAATTTGTCATGTTTACCAGCGCGCGGTGGGCCTGCAGTCCTTCCTGGACCTCCTTGTCTGGAAGTTGGACTGCTTTCCAAGGGAGAATCTCGGTGGTGCGGGTACCCGTGGCACGAGTCAATGGATGACATCGATGAGACCCGAGATCCTGACGGTTTCCTCCTAGCTATAAAAGTCCCTGGAGTCGTATACATGGTGCATCCTTATGACAGATAAGTTGTCCAGTCCTCAAGGCCTCACTCTGTGTGGGCCAAAAAATAAAGTTGAGACCGATTGTCGGAGAATCAATGTTTTTTTACCACCGACTAGCACGCCCCTTACACCTCACTGGTTGTCTGTCCCGGGTCCCCCACCACAACAAATCCTTTCCTTTCTCGTCCCCTTGAATGACCGTGACTTCGTCTGCCCTTGTATGAATCCTCTTGGTCTTCTACAACTCCCCTCAACAACTGTTCCAAATGACCACACCCTTCGCTGCCATCAATGCCGCCTTCGGCCATTCTGGAGACGCCGCTGCAATTCTATTCTTGATAGAAGACTCCAATTATATGGTTACCCTCTGGCAAGATTTGACGGACCCATACCTCCCATCTCTCCTCAACACGATCAAGTATGCAAACCCCCCCCCTCCCGTGAGTCCATCCACCCCCGCTTCCCCTCTCCTAATCATTATCCTTCAGGTTGAAGTATTGTGGATGACTACCTCAGAAAGTGTACCGTTTGAACGCCCACCTGACCCCTCTACTTGCCCAATTCCATGCTGGGACGATATCCGTGCTGTTGACTTCAGTCCCGATGGCGGAAACACAATTTCCCCCACTAACGTTACCCACGCGATTGATGTATGCCAAGATTTTTCCACTACTTCCAATTTGACATGCAACTTCTCTTCAGGCGTTATCAGCAACATTTGACCGCAGACCCGCAACGCGCCATCTTGTCATTATTGCGGCCCTGAACCCCTCAGTGGACATACTGGGTCCATGTGGAACTCTTCCCTGGTCCACTACGGTGGAGCGACTGCACCAAGTATGTGAACTTAAAGTACCCTGAAACCTTTCTCATCACCCATGCTATTTAGGAAGAAATTCGGGTGCATCTTATTGTTCGATCCCAGTCTGTGATGGACGGTTTAACCCCTTTGTACTGGGAACTGGTAAGTATGTTGATTCCAGCTTTCTGAGCAATCCTAATAATTTGATGCGACATTAGATTGGCAAAGGCCGTGCTTACCAGTCCTTTGCTGACGACACTCGATTTGCATTCTACCTGAGTCGTTTCTACGATGAAATAGGTTTTCTGGTTTCACTCCATCTCATGGCCTCCTATTGACAATCTCCGGATCAAACCTTATAGATGAGCGGAAAGTGTCGGTTGTCGATGACTGGGTTCCCGGTCCAGGGTCGCGGTCGGTAACCTCTAAAGGCTCCTCGGCGTCTTCCATCGATAAACCTAGTTTGGTGTATCAAATTCAAAAAATGAACGGTATGGAGAAGAAACGGCGGTCGAGGACTCGAAGAGACCAGCCAGCTGCCGATAGGCCTAACCAGCCGTACAAGAAAAGTTACCACCAGAAACGAACCAACTCTTCGACGGTCCGGTCGACACCTCTTGATCCTCCAGGCCACTCACCGTCCTGGTACAAAGACACCTTACGTGTCTCGAAGACTGAGGCGTTCTCCTCTTATTTCGACCCTCTCCCCTCCAGGACTCCATTGGATGAGCACATATTGTTGTGTTCTTCAACCCCGCAGAGCTCTCCATCTTCTCCCTCCCACCCCAGGTCCCCTTCATCTCCAGGGTTGAGGTATTTGTGTCCTTCACGAACATATTTGCCGGTACCTACCCCAACGTTCGATCACATCCAACCTCAGCCTACTCCGGATTCAATTTCCCCATCATCACCCGGCTGCCGTGAGCCCCAATGCTCTAGCCACGAACTTCCTGGGGATCTAAGATTCCAACACCGTACGTCTCAGATCCTCCCCGCTGACGGATTGCGTTTGGGGAGGACACAGTTCAACAATACCTATGGGCCTAATCATCCGGGCTGGAATGAGTACGATGGCCAACAGGGGCGAACAGAACTACCAACTCATCTTCATTCCTCGGCATTGTATCCTCCTGCCCCCAGCGGTTTTGTTCCACGATTGGCCCACCGGCCGGAACAAACAACCACGACCTCTCCCCCTCCAGCATCACATTGTTCCGGTACCCCCACTGCAGGAAATCACAGTGACGCCTATTTTTATCCGGGTTATCAAGATCGCATTGTTGATACCTCCTTACCAGGTACACATCTGCTCGCCGGTCGCTCATTAAGTGTAGATCCCTCAGTCACCTTTGTATATCATTCCTGACCGTTTCTTTTGCGTGTTACTATCTGTAAGGTTATTTCCATGTATAAATTCTCACCTGAGGGCTTTTTCTCACAGCCTCAACCGCTCTGTCAGTTTGCCGACAGCAATATCATCTCAGTGTCACAGACAGTCACCTATCCACCTTGCACTATATTGCCCGGGGGTCGCAGAATAAGGTGGAATGTCGGCAAGAGGAGTTGGGGAATGGGACCCTGTGTCGTCATGATAAGGATCTTAGTATGTAAGGGGCGGATCCGTAGGGGCGGGTGGAATGGATCTCATCTCGCCGGCTGTTTCGGAACGATGCGGTGAAACATACATATCAACATTACATTTCAATGGTTTACATACTGCACCGCCACTCTACGCGTGTGGTCTCAGTTCCGCCCTATAATTGAGTCGATTTGTCGTGTAAGCTCTGTGAAGAGCAGCTGGATACCATCCGCTGAAAAAGTGAATTCGCCTTGAAACTTCCCCAGCTGGCTGACGAAAGGCTCATCCACCTCATCCACCGGACCCGGCCTATACCTGACCCAATGTTCAATACCTAGACTTCCATGCTGAGAGTATGCCCCCAGAGTAAAACAAAATCCTGCTGGTTGAACTTAGAGACTTGTTGCCCAAATACGCACAGAAAGACACACCTTGTGGCTCCCCATTTATCCTGAACGGTATCACACAGTAGAAGGTTGTATCTTCTCCTACGTGTCCGTCCATCGATGTCTTTTCCATTTTCAGCAATATTACTCTTGTGCAGTTCTCGTAGAACGCGACCACTCCCGCGAGGATTTCGACTTGTCGTACTTTAGTGCCCAGTTGTTGAAGTCATCGCAAGGTAAGCAGACCTGTGCTCCTCAAACGATTTACTTCGTCATCCCCGTCATCCAAGCTATTCTTATTCTGCTCGGCATCGCACGAGACGTCACTCCCTAAAAACCGACGCAATTGACTGGACAGAAAGCTCATGGTCGGTCCGCCCTAATCTGCTTTGGTCATCAATATCATACAGGCTTGGCAACTTCAACGCACTGGGTTTGCCCATATGACGCTCGGAATAGTAGCTCGCTCTTCCTGCGCGCTATCCGGGTGAACGATGTCGCGTCTGAATGCACCCCCAGCTTCAGGGGAACTACCTGCAAGGTATGACATGGGATGGGGGACCGCGATGGGGAAAACAGCAGGTTGGCAAGGCTACCAATGCCGAGCGCAAGTCGCATTACCGTGACACCCTGTCCTTCACGTGACGAACACCCGTTCTGACGAACGATGATGAACACATTCGTCCATCGACGGACAGCATCACGCAGAGACTTATATCTTGGCATCGACGTAGCACGGAACGACCGGCGTATCCCCGCAGTTGCGTACAAGACCGTCCCCGCCGGGCCAGGGCGGATCAACCGGTGCCCACCACATTGACGGGATCTCACAAAGGGCGTCGTGGACACGTATCGGCAAACCCTTCCCATCGCCACCCCCTCCTCCCTTTTGTCTCTCACTCGTTCCCTCGCTCCGTTGTTGCGAAACCATGTGTTACGAGCCTAGAGGCCTCTGGTGCGTGGCTTCACTTCTCCGAAACCCGCCCCAGGTTGACTAACTCGCTCTCCTCGCCACAGGGTAGTGGAATTGACCCCCAAAGAGAACATCAAAACAATCATCCTGGACGAGGATACAAAGATCACGAATGTGTGCCTAAATCACGACATTCATTTCCGGTCGAAGGACTTGGCGCCATCCTCCATCAAGCTGAAGTTGGATGGGTATACTGGGTATACCGGTACAATCTGTACTCTGACCCCCACAGAGGTGTGTCCCCTGGCCTTATGATCCTTCCAACGGGTCCTTATTGCGTCATTTGTCAGATTGAACAAGTCTTGGTAGATGTCCTTCTGCCAAGGGGAGCTGAAGTATCAATCGAATTGATCGGCAACGGGTATTTGTCCCTCTCGTTTTGTCGCCGCCCTCGTTTGACGCCGTGTAGTGCCGTGTTTGTTGCTGGCTATCGTGTACAGTCTGTATGCATCGGGGCGGGGGTCTCCAGGGCGGGCCGGCAAGTGTACTCACCCTTTTGTTTTGCAACACCTGTCGTTTACAATCCTGTCCGGCAGTGCTGATGGGGTGATTTTGAGCCCCAAGGCTGGCGAGAAGATGTCACTACCTTCTTCTACACCTTCTGAGGGGTTCATGTCCGAGAGTTTCTCCGATTCCGGCCCATCTCGCCGACCGTCAGCAGGTCCTTGTCATGCGGACCCTACCCAGGGACCAATTCATCCCCCTACCCTCCCATCCAGCGGCCGAGCCAAGCTGTCAGTGCTCTCGACATTTACCCCCTCCACATGGCCAATCAAACCCACCATTGTTTACGCCAACCCGCTGCCTCTTCCTGCCAACTCCACCAATCTACCAGTTAACCATATGCCTCTCGACCCTGATTTCGTGTCTCTTTCCTGCACTACGCCGGATCCCACTTCCGCACCTCTCCCCCCAGCTATACTGGGGGATGACTGGCGTACAGCCACCGATCATTCAGCTGACTATTCTACCGTTTCTACGACGACCATTGATCCAGGCACCATGCCACACAATTACCCCATGTCAGAGGTGGATGTACAGATAGTCACGACTCGTCCTATGATAGCCATTGAACCCGATTTAATATCTTCCTCCTCTCCTGTGCCAAGGGAAGGGCATACAACCGTTGATTTCCCCCTCAGTCCCGTGTCCCTCACAACTACTCTAGCGGGAGGCAAGGAAAGAACAACCGTTGGTTCCGTCAATACTCCTCCTTCTGTGACAGACGTCAACCCCCACCATACATCCCCCTCCACTATGTTTGGGCAAATAGCACATCCGCTCGCCTACCCCAGGCATTCATCTCGCACAGACCCCAAAATGACCACCAACCCCACACTCCACACCCCCGATCCCCTTCCCCTTCCTGACGTCTTGCCTCCCGCTGGTACCGTGCTGGAAGACGACGAACGGACGGCCACCGACGCCGTAGGTGATCCTCCTCCCGCATTGGCTATTAGCCTTGACCCCACACCCCCCTCTCCTGCAACGCTAAGGGAAGGATATTTGACTACTGATTCTGTACAAGCATCTCCCATTCATCCGACAGTAGCTCTTGACTCCCCTCACTCTACACGTTCCCCCGCCACTCCGCATAGTCATCTTCCTGAAAGGTTTCTCGGGTTTGGCGCCACAACCGTTGCACCTGACAGCTCCGCTCCACCAAATGAAACCCCCGACCTTGTCAAATATACGCCAAAGGCCACCAATATTCTTGACATTCCCATGGCTACCAACGCTGCCCCTACATTTACGCACAGAGACCTCAAGATCGGAACTGGGATGCCTGTTGCAGAAGAGTGTTGGCTCAGCTTTCGCACGGTCTTGCGGGTAAACGGAGGCCCAGTCCTGGATTGTTTTTCGTTTGAAGCGGCGGGTTTTCAGTTCGTCCAACGCATTCATTATACTTACTTACATAACAGATCTCCTGCTTCCTCAAAGATTGCAGTCGTTTGGCGCCGGGTATGCCCCATTCTTCGTCATGATCTAACACTAACCACCTCACCGAAGGTCTTCGTGAAGGGCTCGTGGGAATGAGAGCTGGTGGAGTGCGAAAGGTACTGTTTTGCCTAGGCTCCGACAGTCCTTGGAAACGCCGCGAAATGAAGGGATTAGAGTGTAAGACGCTCGCGTTAGGTTAGTTGCCTCACATGTAGCGCTTGCTAAAGTGACCGTTATGCCATAGAAATTCGACTCTTCAAGGTCGGACAGGTCCCCACGTATGAACCGGCACTCCAGTCTTCCGTCGGTTCGGACCGAATTCAGGTGAGCGGTCGGGGTGGATGAATCGAGCTTCGTCCTAGATCTTGGGAGCTGCGGCTGGGTACGGTCAGCTCGGTTGTAAATATGAGGTTGTAGTAGATTTTAACTAATCTAAGCTCGTGCAGTTTCGCTGGATTTGAGCAAGCGCGAGAAATGTAGTTGCATGTCCATCTGCATCGCCAGCACTGACGATAACGTATACCATGCGTTTCATCGACGCCGAACCCAGTCAATTGCCTGGGCTGTGCTATGGCCTACACCCTCGTTGTCATAGTCTTTCTAGCCACTGCCGTCAGCGGTGGGTCCTCAGACAGCCTCATGCACGTCGATGCTGTATCACGCCGGTCTCGAACCCACCACACCCGTCTCACGTTCTCAGCTAATCTCATTATTTGCAACTCCAGTGTTCTATTCTGTAGGCTATCCAGATATTATTCCTAGTAGAACATAGGGACAGAAATAACCGAGAAGGCGGGCATGCTGAGGGGAAGGATCTCGTCACTCGTTAGGACTTCCAGCGGGTCCGCTCAAATGCATTGTCGTACTGGGAGTAAACGAGGTATGCTGAGCAGAGATTGAAGCTTCCGGGCACCTTCCACTTGTACTGCCAGTCGCTTGCGCCTTATATCACTCGTTCAAATTGCCGTGGTGTCAGCTTCCTCAAAGAGACTTCAACCGTGCGATGTCCGGATTGCGGCCTGGTCACCACGGATATTGTGCAGATAAAATAGGGGAGATATTAGAGAGTTGTTGGAAAGCGCCAGCTATATGGTGTCATGCAGCCCGGCCACCTGAAAGAGGGCGATAGATGAAGAGGGTTTTGAGTACGTTGGAATGTTCAAAACACTGGATACCGCGTACAGAAAGGTTAGGAGCGCGAAATGTCCAAATCAGACAGTCGATGACACGACGGCGGGGTAGAGTCCTGTAGCACGCGATGGCCGTCACGCGTGATGTTGTGCATGGTCCTGTAAGCACAAGGGGCACAAGTCGGCAAAAAAAAAAAACCACCCACAACTTGGACTCCTCACTCTAGCGATTCAACGTCCACAATTAAAGATGCGTCCCTGCCTGGACGAGTGAACAGTTGTGCGTGACAAAGAAGCTCAATGTTACTTGCGTTCGTTGAGTGCGGGTCGATCCAGGTTAGTGTCGAAGCCAGTGCTGTTAGATCTCCATTCGGGGTAGGCACTCAATCCCACCTGGACAGATAGACGGGGAGGCGAGCACATCCAGGGGATCGTACCTCTATCCTACAGGGGCTGGTTTGTGTTCTCGCTGGGGGGGGGATAATCTTGCTAACTCTAAACAGTGAGGACAATAGATTATCATTTCACACATACTGTGCGTCTTTCTCGGTGCGATTCCTCTGCGTATCGCTTCCGACACCCCGCTGTCGTTGGTGCGTGGTGCCCCAGGGGGAGTTATTTGGTCATTTCCTACCACTCACCCGGCCTGTTCTCGTCTGAGCCAGCGGAGTCGTTTCGGGCCTGAGGGATCCTGCCGTCGGCCGCGCGTGGTGGTCGTAAGGTCAATGGGGATCAGGAGGTGTTGTGGACCGTTGGAAGCGCTGGGGGATATGACAACGCCCGATTCGCGTCATTTTGGATGACAGCACGGAGGTCAAAGTTGGCTAGTTCGATGGTGAATATTGAATTTTGGCGAGCTCAGCTCCCCACCGGGTGTCGCCCTTGTCGGTGGGTTACCGGTTACCAATTGTTGGTAATATCGCTCGACTCAGTACTCAGCGCTCATCCAACAATCCTTGAACCGACGCCGAACTCTTGACCTAACCTACTGCGCAGCGGGACCCCAAGTACTCTATCCATAGCTCACCTCCTGAAAACACGGGCTCGAAGTCTGACCATGGTCAGCTTGGGTAAATCTAGTGCCTTGGTTACAGGAAGAAGCGAGTCGCTTCTGGGGTGCACGCTTCTGCTTTCACTGGATCAGTATATAATGCATTCTCTTTATTTCGCCATTCCTCTCTAAGCCGCGGACCCACGTGTGCGTTTTTGTTTCCCTGTCGGCAGCTACTAACTTTCAATTCCTATTCCTCAAGCTCTTCCCCCACCGTCTCGATCCCTGGTTAAGAGCCTCAAGTACCGCCCGACTTCCTACGCTCTAAGATGAAATCAACGGATCATTATATCATTGGTTCTTAGCCACCGTGGGTGTTCATTTTGCTTTGTCAGCGCCTTTTGTTTGATCCTCTCATGCTCAACCGCCATCTTGATCCCCACGTATCGGACCTTTCGCACCCTCGTTCCTCTGATTGGCTCACGATTCCCACCACTCTACCGTATCCACTCAGCTTTCATCATTGTGGCTGCAATGTTCCGTTTTGTGGGTCGCGGAGTCGCTGCGGCATAGCCGCCAGGTCATCGGCCCCACTGGTCATCGTCGGCGCTCCCAGTAGTTCCAACTCTCTCACCCAGTCCGAACATCTCCAACAATCTGCCGTAGTCCATCAAGATTCACAAGTCTGGGGCGATCAGCCCTAGATGAAGGTCCTAGCCAGGACCGGGATGGGCCCGCTCGAGTCCATTGCTTGCCCTTTGTCCGGTTGTCTGTCAAAGGCGTCCTCGAGGTAAAACCCCCTCACGTCTGGTACCGATTGCCATGACGGAAATCTGTGTACCCCTCTCCTTGGAGGACTCCCATCCTACTCGACTTTATTCCCTATCTCCCTCACTTATCCCCTTCGGCATCGTCCATGTTCCTGATTACCTAAGAATGAACGCACTTCATAGTTCCCCCTTTGAACAGTATTTGTGTCTTTGACTTTTTCGCTCCCTAGGTGGGTTCATGTTTTGTTGGGTGCGTCGGAAGAATGCTGACCCACCCACGGGGATGGTCCTATACCATTATTCTCTTTCCTAATCCAGGTCCTACCGTAGCTATGATCAGTGATGTGGCCATCTAATCGTCTCTTTCACCGTCTCGTGAATACCCGAATGCACAAACACAAGTGGTCGTGCCGCGCTCAATGAGTCAAACTGATCTTGGTCTTCCACAATATATAAAACCCATCCGAAGGTGTCAACTCCCAGAATCCCTCATCCCAACTACCCTCACACGCCTACGCCAACTGCTCGTATGCCGCGCCCTTTCACCCGCTCCCGAGCTCCTAAGCCTAGTAATAGGTTAGTCGAGGTTACCTTGATCACCGCCTCCCTCCATCCCTAACCTTGTACACTGTAGCGGAAAAGTGACGGAGCGCCTTCCACCTGAGATCCTATGCCTGATTTGTCAAGCTGTCGAAGAATCCCCACCTGGTGGCCGCGCTTTGGTCTTGCACAAACACCACAAAATCCGAACCATCCTCCAGATCAAAAATACCTGCAAATCGTGGTATCTCCGGATCTCTTCAGCCAAACTCCTGTTCCGGGAGATCGCGTTCGACACAACAAGTGTTTCTACTGTTGAAACCGCACAGGCTTGTCTTCGCCTCCTCGGCAGGGGATCCAAGATTCCTTTACATATCTTCATTGCTGGTTCCAAGGGAGACATGGATAGGTTTACTCGGCTGCAGGAGAAAATCACACGATTGCTCAAGCGCTTGTCCGGGTTTAGTCCCAACATTGCACACTGTCAGGTCTGGGACCCTTCAGATAGGATGTGTGATCTTCTGAAGGGTCGCGCTTCCACTTTGGAATACCTACGTATCGGCGTCACGGAACACTCCTCCCTTTTCAATGGCCCCTTACCAAGCCTTCGCTCGATGGTAGTAATAACCTCGAACAGCAAGTTATGGCGCGCATCCACCCTTCCAGCGTTGACCAATCTCAACCTCTCCTATGCCGGTCGTCCGACAGGAACGTCGCTGAGGGTCCTCATTGCCTTACTGCAAGACCTTCCACAACTTCAAGTCCTCCACCTCGATAACTTCCAGCGCTGGAATCATGGAGATAAATTTCTACCCCGAGCAGGACCAGTCTCAGTCACCCTCCGCGCTCTATACTTCACGAACTGTGATTTCCCGCCAGTGCTACAGTACCTACGCACTCCGAAACTCCAAACCTTCCATGTGAACGCAACCTGTCCCGACCACGATGTCACTCCGCTTCCTTTGTTTCAAGATCCAGCACTTTTGTCACGTGTTCAGACTGCCCCGATCCTCGGAAACCATGGTCTATGCGGTATCTCTATTACCACCCGCCAGGAACCAACAAAAAGATCCATTGCAATAGAAATATTCGGGAGGGGTCTTCTATTTTCGGTTCACCTTGTGTGGCTCAGATGGAGACAGGGCGATTGGGAGAGATGGGTTGACAGTTCGTGGAGAAACCTTCTCCAGCGGTCACGGTTATCCTCAAAGATCTCTCTCACTGTCGACTTTGAGACATCCTCCCTCGCCTTGTATCCGGCACTTTTATCCGTACCGTGCGTTGAAGTTCTCGCCATCACCCAAGGCTCCCTGTGCGAAATCTTGCGGTACTTGACCCCAACGGTGTTTAACCCACTTTCCTATCGGCTACCCCTCCCCGTACTGAAGGTCTTGGATCTCACGGCATACACGTCTCTTACCATCCAGGAGGGAAATCAAATCAGAGCCTATTTGCAATTCCGGGCCGAGGTCAATGCCCCGGTGAAAGTTACAGTCCGGACTCCCTCCTGGTCAGGTGCCCGAGGGTTCCCTTGGACGTCTTTCATGATTGCAAACGGCACTGAGACGCTCACAACCTTGGCATTGCGGCCGTAATCCACCGTGGTCATTGGTCACCTTTACATCTTTTTACCCTTCGTTCGTCCATGTGACATCCATCCGAGCTTTGACCCGTCCCCGTGAAGTGCAATAATTCTACTCAGTAATTAATTTACAACAGCAGCTTGTTTTTTCCACATTGCAATAATAAGGCCGTAATGACCGAATGGATCTCCGGGTCACTTGGCTCATCCGTTGTCCAGGGAAAATGGGGTCATGACCTCGGGGGATTCATGGAACTATTGTTCGAAACCGGGAAAGGTCCCTCATCCTTAGCGGGACCTGTACTAGTTAGAGGTGTGGGTGGTCCAACCAGGAAACTGGGCTCTTCCCCGTGAAGATCCGTTGGGCTTCTTTCCCGATCTCGGCCATGTTGTATCAGAGGACGGGCTGCGGGGAATACGTGGGATGCAGGATCCTGGCTTCAACCGGTTGTCGCTTTCGTCGTCAAACCCCACCAGAGAGGGTTCAAGGGTCTGTGGCTGGCAAACCCCGTGGCGACGGTGGTAACACTACAAGCGTCGTCACCGTTAGTCAAGGACTCCCCCCCGCAGTGCCGCTCTCCTGGACTTCCCGTCCACACCCCCCCACAAATACCTTGATCAGTTCAGTGTCGTGCTCGAAGCTGCAGTAATCAGTGATGAGTGAATCGAGGATATGGAACTTATCAGCTACGCTGACGAGTGAGTCCTAGGTTCCCTGTAGTTGCAACGGGGGCTCTCTGATCGAGGAGGGTGGAACTGAGGACGTGGACGGTTTGGGGCGGGCTGTGGTGGCATAACTGACATCTGCCCTCCAAACAATGTCAAGAGGGACGTCATTAAGCGGCCCCAACGGCGTTATAGGACCCCACCTACCGGGTAACCAGGGTGGGGTAGGAGATGGGATGCTCTTTCAATTTCCACTCAACGTTCAACCATTTTGCGCAGTGAGAGCGCACTCGGCGGGAACAGCACACGCATGTTTCAAATAGCGCGCAGAGTACTGAAAATTCGACAAAAGCTCAGCACAGTGGCGAGGGAGAAGGGGGATAAAGGTCACCGTCCAGCAGGCTGTTGAACATAGATCACGTCGGTAACAAGGGCATTCCCTTGCTAGATATAAGCCTGCCAACAGGACGTCGATCCTTGCGGCGGGTTCCTCTATCTTCTCCTTGAGCCTGGGATCGGTACCGGTGCATGCTCCAATAGTTGGGCAAACTCCAGCTTTTCCCCTTAGTGGACACGAGGGAGCCCAGGTTCCTCTTTGGGAGAGTGGGAATGCGGAACGGCTCGGTGGTAGTACTCTGGAATTTTCCAGAGGCTCTTGTACTCGGTGGAATGACGCTTCTCGAGGAGAGCGGCAGTAGTGTTGATAATTTCAGCGCGCGTCTGGACGAGAAAACCATCAGCATTTTGGTGATAAAGCAGAGTATGTCGATGAGGCTTTAAGCACACGGCAGCGCAGAGACGGCCACGGGTTCCCAAAACCAAGCCGGGGCCTGACCCGTTCAATGTCCGACCGTGACGCGTGACCAGTGACCAGTGACCAGTGACCGCCAGCTCCTGCCCGCTCGAAATACTGGATCCACGGATCGGTGTGCTCTCAAGATCTCATCTTCCGGCCACCTCCCGGCCACCTCTGCATCCAAGAGTACACCCTCTATCCTTCGCCGGCCTCCTACGCGCTGTTTTTTCTCTTCAACCGCCTTAGAGCGCTCGGCGTCAGGGGAGGCTTTGTCATCATCGTCGATGTTAGCGGATGGTGTAGGACCATAGGCATCCGTTTGGCCAAGAGACGCAAAACACTTAGCGTTGACATCGAAGAGCCCACAAGTGTATCCATTGGGCATCCCTGTTCCCTCCCTCAAGGTGGGTCTCATCCATCCTCTGTTGCGCTGTTTAGTGACTAACGTTTCCTCAAACTGCACCACGGTCTTGATCTCGATTTTCCACCCTACCAAGGTCTTGGGGTTAAGTGTTAGAGTTAGACCTTGAACACGAGCCTCCTGCCCGCTGCCACACCCTTACTGTACACTCGACTTCGATAGTGCCAAAAACTACTTAGTTTCCGCAAGGGGATGCCTACATTCTTCGTCGCGATTTTATCATCGAGTAGGAAATGCATCTTCCCACAACAAAAACCCAAATGCTTCGACTTGTAGCCCGGTGGTTGCGAGATAGGGCTCAAAACCAAAGGTAATGAGGTCCACGTCCCCTTAAGACCATCCCAATCGCGAGATCTCCTTCCCGATCATCTCTAGGTTCTCTCCTACTCCGACTTATTTTTCCTCTGCGCTCGATAATTCCAGCATCCGGAAGGACGTCTTCGCGAATCATACATTCGGAGCCCAAGCGACGAACGGAGCCAGAGGTAAACAACTACACTCATTTCACTCCGCGGTGCTGAGGGTCGGAAACGAAAGGCAGAGAAAATGGTGGACTCGGACGGCCCACCATCGAACATGCAGATGCTATGTCAATGCTGTCTATGCTACGCACACACATCGGTGGACAAGGCCACCGGCGATCTAGTGAACGGAAAATATGTTGATGAACTGACGCATGAGGATCACCGACGACACCACGCCCGCTCCGCTGGATCCATCTCCCCACCAGCGCCTAGTGGAATGGTGAGTCCCGGGCACTCCATAGTAACCACACAGCACGATTGATCCGACCGCCTGCCTTTGGAAAGCACCCCGAGATGGACCTCGCGACTATTCCGGCTGAAGTGGCCCTCTCACATATCAATGAGATCGATGAGCTGCTCAGAGAGAAACGGTTGATCACCACGAAAACATTCCCTCTCAAATTCAAGTATCCACCGTCTGCCTTGTCTACCCTTCCTGTCAGCACGGTGTCAGAACTCGACTTATCTTCCCGGAGGTACAATTCCGGCCCTTGTGAGCTGTCAAGTGATGGCCAATCCACATCCGAACTCCTCTTATACGAACAATGGCTACTACAATCTGCGAAAGTAACCGAGCGCTATGGTCGGATTGGAAGTGTTCACCTCCGATACAAGTGCAGCGTTGTTTCGAAAGGTTTGGCCTCGGCCTTTGGGGATCTGGACACGTTTAAGGCCGCCGAATGGAGGAGACAGGAAGATCAAGCGAGGAGGGAACAGGGAGAAAAGGGATATTTAAAACGCATTGGTACGGCTGCTTATCGAGAGGCAGAACTGGGCTCACGAATCTTGGACAGAGCAACCGTTGCGAGACATCGAACCTACAACCGCTATGACCTTCCTCCTCACCGCTGCCCTGCACCTCCTCTGCGGGGTTTCCATTGACCGGTGTTCATTCGTGCTCGTTGCCATCCGCGCGGTACTCGAGCTTGCCACAAAGTTTTGCACACCGTCAGATAGTGTTCTCGATCCAAAAACCCTTTCGTCAAACGTGCCGTCGGACGTCCGTACAATCATTAATTCTCTCAACCTCCATCCTCGAAAACGTGCTTATGTTTCTTGCCCCAAATGTTTCGAGCGCTATCCGGTCGACCAGTATCCCGACAAGTGTACCAGGAAGGAGACACCGTCAAGTACACCTTGTGGCCGCATACTATACAAGTGGAGGACCTCGAGAGGGGTGAAATCTAAAGTACCCAAACGCCTCTTTGAATGCCACGATATCCAAGACTGGATCTTCCGATTCCTCAACCGCCAAGGGATGGAAGAACTCATGGATCGACCAATTACCCCCTCCCCTGACGGACGTATGCGAGACATTTGGGATGGAAAAGTAATGAAAGAATTCATAGGGCCAGACAGTAAACCATTCATCCCTACGAGCGGAGGAGAAGGTCGATATAGTTTCAGCATCTGCATGGACGGCCTAAACCCCTATGGAAACACTACTCGAGGTCCAACTGCTTCGGTATGCGCAATCTACCTGGCGTGCCTCAACCTCCCTCCCTCTCTCCGGTACAAATACGAAAACATGTGTCTTGTATGCGTCGTTCCCGGCCCAGGTGAACCATCGTTACACCAAATAAACCGGATTCTGGAGCCCTTTGTGGACGAGCTATGTATCTTCTGGCGAGATGGTGTGCGTTACCGAACAACGAACCAGCCGAGCGGTCGACTTGTGCGTATTGCCATCCTACCCCTCGTATGCGACCTCCCAGCCGCACGGCAGATGGCGGGTGTTGCGGGACATTCCTCCTCGTCCTTTTGTTCTCACTGCACCGCAACGCTTGATGACCTCGACAACTTCCGGAACCAATTCCCAGCCCGTAACCCGGCACACCAAGCCAAGCTTGCAACGATGTGGCTAGAAGCTCGAACGGAAGCCATCCAAGACACGATATGGTCCCTCCATGGTGTTAGGTGGTCGGAATTAAGGAGACTACCCTACTGGGATCCCACACGATTTACCGCGCTAGATCCTATGCACATGCTATACCTCGGCGTCCTCAAACGGCACTGTATGGATATATGGGGAATGGATGCAAATACCGACGATGGACCAGGGGCGACCTACAACCAACTAATAGATCGGCCGTCGGAGGAAAACTTATCGGAGGCAAGGAATGCCTTATCATCCCGTGAGGAAACGGCTCTGAAGAAATTTGGAATCAATGTATTGAGACACCTCTGCTTCGAATGCCGACTTCCTTTCGGTGGACGCACCAAAGGTACGCTCATTCATCGATTGATGCAATTGGTACGAGACTTGGTTCCTTTTGTGGATCCCCTTCTGATCTAACCCGCAAACAGCCTCGCGATAACCCACCGGCTACTTCTCATGAGCCCTCCAGCGAATTGGCATCCCAACCCACGGTGGTGCCGGTGGCCAGCTCGTCCGCATCAGCCAGTAGGGTTCGCGTTAGGAAAGGAAGGAAGTCACGTGGACCCCAACCGTCACAGGAGGAGATCGAAGCCGGTCTGCTCATTGTTAATCAATGGGATCCGAAGAAAGTTAAGCTGATGAAGAAGCCACTCCTGGTGGAGATCTGTCGCCGCAAGTTTGGGGGTGATACTGAGGTTTATGATGAGCTCACCATGGAAAATATGATTGCTCAGCTGGTTCGTTGATCTCTGGAGCATTGTTTCAGCACCAATGTCTTACCGCATTCTTTAAGGCACCCCCGGAAGAGGATAACCGGGTGCCTCGTGGCTCCGTCACTTTTCACAGTCATCAAACAAGCTTCGCATCAGAGAGTCTCAGGAATCCCAAGGAAACTAACCCGGACCCCACCATTCAACAAGCAATCGATGCCATCAAATCTTTTGGGACAAGTCGAACTAGGCTCAAGAATATTCCACGATCTACTCTACTATCGGCGTGCTCGAGTTTCCAAATCGGTGCAGGAGACGAAACTTTTAGTAGTCTCAAAAAACCCGAAATTTTATCCAGAGTTCATAATTGGGTTCGTGCCTTACATTATCCTATGATTCTTTTCTAACCAGCAGTCCAGCGTCGTTCAAATGGAATTCAAGATAAGCCGACTTGCGTTCTTGGTCGGCTTACCATGGAGAGGGTCCGACAAGATATGGAAGAGTTAGCCTTACCTTCATGTGTCCCACCGGCACCACGAACGGTCGGATCCGCCCGTGCGGGTACACTGGGGGCAGATGAATGGTACACTCTCTGTACAATCAACCTCCCGGTAACATTGGTACGCTTATGGGGTGACATGCCTCCTGGAAGCAACGAGAATCGGATGCTCTGCAACTTTGCAGATCTTATCACTGCCGTTAAGATAGCAACCCAGAAATCTCTCACCAGCGATGAGATTTCAAGTTATTATGCCCACATGAATCACTATCTTGAGGAGCTTCCTTCTCTCTTTCCCGGTGTAACATTTACCCCGAACCACCACCTTTCCCTCCATATCGCCGATAATCTCCGGGATTGGGGGCCTGCTTCCGGAACCCACCTGTTTGGATTTGAACGGGGAAACCTGATCCTACGCAGTGTCGAGACCAATAATAAAATTGGTATGCCCCCCTCACTTCTGTATGTGCGTTAATATGTGTCTTATGCATCCGAAGATGAAATGTCCTCAACCATGTTGGACCGTTTCTGTATGATGCAGAATCTACGACGCCTTTTCGATTCAACCTCTCTGCCGTTCCTCACAGACGAAGTCATCAAAACCTTCGGTCGAACATTTGAAAGTGATTCAACTGGAACACAAATATCCAGTATTCTCTCGGACGTAGCATCTAGAAGTTCCGACGGTCTTCCCCAACGAATGCAGAACCTTTACGGTGGGAAGCCACGGGCGATCGACGAAGATATCCGTGATCTCCTCCATAGTCAACACCGTTTTCGAGGTCGGGGACACGATGCCATTTACTACGAGACAAAAGCCCTCTTTCATTCAGCGATCGAAGCAAAGGGATTTAAGATCCGTCCTCGTGGTAGTTCTTCAAATGACTCAAACATCCTCTATCGTACGAATGGAAATCGTGACTGGAGCGCTGGTCAGGTCATCCAGATCTTTACTGGGTCCTGGACCGAGCACAAAGAACGGAAGTCAGAGGTTTTCCTGGTGGTGGATGAACTCGCCGAACTCCACCCATCAGAGATTCACCACGACATCTACAGGAGGTTCCCTGCCTTCAAAGCTCGTCTCTGTCACAACCGAGTTGCAGGCCGCAGAGTAATTACACTGGACTCGTTCCTCTGCCAATTTGCGAGGAAAGCACACAGATCAATAGACCCGAAACAAGATTTGGTATTAGTTTTTCCCATCACGAAGGTGAGGTCAATCATTTTTGGGGCAACGCGGTTCATGGAATGCAGTCATTTATATAGGAAGGATTCTATGCTTAACCCAGGAACACACCGATGATTGGACACATGCAGACATTTCCAATGGCTGGCTGGCACTCAAAGGCACTCAGGTACGTACACGACCAGGACGAGGGTGGCCCAACCAGGGGTAGGGGAAATGTTGGGTGGGCAAAAGGGGATTTTGATTACAACGGAATATCGACGAGGATATCTATATACATAAGCGAAGGATGAGCATTCGTGATTGGCCGATAGGGCCTCTCATCATCTCCGAGGCGTCACGCACCCCCATTGGCCGGAGCAGAGAGGGGCGCACCGAATCAGGAGCTCGCCCCTCGCGAGTGGTGCGCTCAGGTGATGTTGAGCAAAGCTCGTGATGCACGATAGCGGTTTCAAATTTGAGTCCCCCTGTATTATCTGCGAGTACAAGGCGACATGCCCCGTTTGATGTAGTTAGACGTAAGTCGAGTCGTATCTGAGGAGCGAGACGCGAGATCCCCCTCCAGCAGACGTGTCGACGACCGACGTTTGACGAGCGATAGGGGATGTCTCCCAAATTCTCTCCGTGCGCGTCCGCACACAAAAAGGAGACCAATTGCAGTATCCCCCCCAGCCGTGGTCAGCGGTTTTCTCGCCTCGGACGCAACTGCATGAGTCACTGCAATCTTGCACTACAGGAACGGGCTCTTCCCGCGTTCGATCGCACGATAACCACTGATGAGTACCGGCGGGTCCACTACTTAAATTCCATAAAAAATAGTGATTTTCTTCATCACAAAACGTTGCCCGGCAAGCTCGAAACGGTGGTGTTCTGGCAGGACGAGCGATTTTGTATGGCGCGGGCCCGGGGCGGCAGGTCCCGGGCACAATGCCAGTAAGCATGGTCCGGCAAATTTAGATCATAATGAACGTTGCACAAAAATCTTAGACCAACACTGTCCGGCGAACTGGGATAAGGCATTGCCCGGAAAGTTCGCGAGTGGCCAGCTAGTAAATATACAAATGTATGTACGTAGCATGACGCGTGACGCGTGATCGGTTGGCACCCTCATTCCAGTTCGGACTCGATCTAATATCCACTGGTCACCGCCACCCGAGTTCCGTCGTGGACCAGCCCGATGTTTACGACCGCTTTCCCGAACCCCCACCCTCTCCTCCAACCCTCTTACCTGTGCTTATATATTGACCACAGTGAACGCGGGTGGCCGCGGCTACGATCCAGCATCCGTGACACGCCATGCAAAGGGGAGCAGGCACCATCCCAGATATGTGACCCCCATCCACTCTCTCAGCCTCGTTACCTTCACGTGAATGGCGGTCTGTCGATATCCCCTGGTTTTTTCGAAGGACGCGCAAGTTCGCTCTTCATGTTGGCTAGTTCGGTACACAACCCGCCAGAGCTCTCGGGCACTTCCTCCCCCCCCCCAGTTGTAGGGAGGCCCCGCTATCATTTCGACCGCCCTCAATCGCTAATCAAATTAGAGAGGGCCCTTAAACGTCTCGAGGCACCATTGCCAGAGAAACCGAATGCCATTGCCATTGGACCCCATAATGACAATTTATCAGGGCCAGACTCCAGCTCCGAACACGATCGTGTTCTCTTGAGTTGCCCGCAGCGGCCATCTCTGTTGAGACACATGGAAGGAATAGATGAGCCTCAATCATCACGCATTTTTCCTCTTCGCTCACTTGTGGTATTTGTCGATGCACGGAGTCAAGAAGGTGACGACGTAGGCTGGCCATTTAAACTAATGCTTAAAAACATGGGTGCTAGGGTTTGTTCATGGGCTCCGCCTGTCTGAAATGGGAACTCACGTACATTAGGTCTTACAGACTTTCGGTTTAACGTGTACCCACTTGGTATTCAAGGGTGGACGAAAATCAACTCTCAAGCGTTATGCGTGAGTCATCCGCTCAGGGTCTCTTTCTCACTGATTGACCTTCGCATCAGGATGCTCCCCGATGATCAGAAACCCATTGTTGTTGGAATTACGTGGGTCGAGAGCTGTAGAGTGAATGCAAGCATGGTAGACGTTGAACCATTCTTGGTCGACCTGAACGCAATTGATGTCCCGGTCTTCAAAAAGGTGTGTCCTCGTGTAGGCCTATTGAACATCTGCTCATGTTATCCAGCGCCGGCGGTCGATGCTTCCGAGGTACAATTCAATTTATACATAGAAGTACATGAACAAATGTTCAAGCCACCGGACGATCCTGCCGCCCAGCAGTTGACTCCGCCAGCTCTCTCCTTCGGTGGCCTCGACTCCAGCGGGAATTCCAGCCCCCCGTTCACCCCTTCCTCTGCACATCAAGACCTGAGAACTTGGATCACGTTCACCGACGGAAACCCCCAGAATTCTGCACGTTCGGCCCGTGACTCCATTAGTCTGCCTTAGATAATTCGACTTTGTGTAATGTAATCTCTGTCACGACGTGGTGAGTGATGGGGGAACAGAAGATAAAGAGACCAACCAAGTACAAGAGTTTCCTCTTGCAATTCTTCCATTCCCTCATCGCCCCATTCGGTTCGGGCAGGGGCAGATGGTGGCAGGTGAACCCTACGACATCCGCCAGCTCTCATGCCCTCTAACCCTTCAGAAAGGCCTACAGCAGTTGAAGTCACAATGTCTGGGCGAACACCATATCGTGCGAGCGTACCTGGAAGGATCCGAGCACAATCCCGATATGAACATGTGAGCTGCACAACGTCAATGTCGAGTCTCAGGAACGAGAAAATTGTTAACCTACTGCCTCAAACGAGAAACGATCAACGATCCCACCAGCACTATCCCACATTTTGGTTCTGAAGGAAACAGTTGATCGTGTCTGAACTTCATAGCCAGAACCCGATTCCAGGTCTTCGACTAAGGTTTCGTGGGATGCGGACATAAACGCCTGCCCGACCGTTGAAACGGCACCTTTTCCCTCAGTGCCTATGTCTCTGTCACTCCGCATCCCATTTAGACTGTCCCTTGCCGGGGGAATACGTGGTGGATCATTTGAATTAGAACGAGTGTGAAGGGGACTATTACAAACAAGAAGGTTAATGAAAATGGGATACTGTAGAGTATGTGGCTCAAGGGCGTACATGGGGCTGGACACGTTTTCGTGTGTTGCCGGTCCTGAGCTACGTACGAATATTCCAGAAACTGACACAGGACTAATGGTCATTGTCAGGTGGTGTCAATCCATTTCTCAGAAACGAGTAGTACATCAGACCATTGACTTTGATGGATATCATTACACCTTTCGGAAAGGGGAGGTCCACCGGCGTCTGGCACTGTCTCGGCGCATTTCGTCAGTCATGATCTAGTGGCAAACAGTGAAGAAATACATTTTCCGGTGTCAACACACCGATTCCAGCGAGGAGCCCATCGCAAAGGAAGCTGACTCGGACTGTGGAACATGGGGACACGTTTGGAGGCTCGGGGACCAGGCTGATATTGGTTATCCTGAGGTGATGTTCGTGGGATGCGTGATATACGTCCTTTGGGCGAAGGTAGGTAGACCTACAGGATGAATGGGCCGAGGTCTTGCACGAAAGAAGGGCCAGTGACTGACCACAATCCCAGGGACGCGAAATCCATGGGTTGGCAATTGGGTTGGTAGGTGGTTGAGCGAAGGGGATGTCAACGATGTTGTTTGATCGGAACACTCGTGGTTGTGACGCTTCGTGACGAGTGAAACACATAATTTGTATGGATACAAGTCACGACGATGCTACGATAGGAAGAAGGGTTTGGTACAAACTAGGGGCCACTCCGTGCCTCCGTGCGATTTCCGGCCGAACCCACGTTGGTAAAGGTATGCCGACACCGGGAAAGTCGAAGATAAGTAAAAAAAAACTTGGACTCCCGGGGCGGGTGACGTGGTGGGGAGAGCAAACAACCACCCAAGTTAACTGACCGTCAACATCGGAGAACACCTAAACCTGGTGTACCCCGCCTCCCTTACTTTCCAACAGACCCTGGGTCTGGAAAAAGCTGGTTCTTGTCCTCGAGGGAGAAACCTTGGTTTGGCATGCTATAGGTAGACCCTGTTCACGGATGAGAGGTTTGCGGCGGGGGACGAGAGGGCAGGAGCTCACATCGGCTTTTACGGCTAACAGTGATAGTGATGTATGCAACAGGGGTTCGCCCACGATCACACCCGACGAAA
>Ga0307517_10000453_pt1 | contig 70534 bp, 67 predicted proteins | sample 23_EM_MG_FD_194515 | JGI IMG/M metagenome (GOLD analysis project Ga0307517, IMG submission 194515) | Populus trichocarpa ectomycorrhiza microbial communities from riparian zone in the Pacific Northwest, United States - 23_EM | ecosystem: Host-associated > Plants > Roots > Unclassified | place... | reverse complement strand
CGCAAGTGCATAGTCATGTGAGAACTATGAGTCAAGTAACGTCATAGTGTGAAATCCAACATACCTTATGACTCATAAGTATGAGTCATGTGAAATCTGCCTTGCTTAGTCACGATTTGTGACATTGTGCCGCATCGCTGTACAGACTACGAGAGGAAGATGCAGAGTCAGGCCGGCCTCAGTCTTGCATCCTACTTCCCAAACCTGAGCCGGAGTATTCCCCTTCATCCATCATATGGACATTATCATCACCCTCCTCCCTGCCCTTCACGTCCTCCTGCTTGCCCTCCACGTCCTCCTGCTTCCCCTCCACATCCTCATCGCCGTCCTCGATATTCTCCTCTTCCCCATAGACCTTATCGGAATCCTCCGAACCATTGCCACCCTCATCGCCAGACTCATATAGGTCGATAAATCTGACATGTTCATCCTCTTCATCCACCTCCCTATCCTGATAGACCCCTGCATGTGGCAAAAGCCACTCAACTGGGTTCACCCCGTCAATCAAACGTCAACTCTTTCGTCGAGCTCATCCTCTCCAACCGTCATGTCCAAATCTCCTTCCATATCCTCGTCCGTCAATCTGTACTAAGAAGTACTGTCATCTCCGCCAATAGGTATTGAGGGCCTTGTCCAAGCTAAACAATACTCAATATTAGGACGCACATCTCTAAGTTAATTGGGCCAAGTTTAAAATTACTTACTTGACAGTGGATTATTAGGCTGGCAGGTTCGCCCGCGGCTACATAGTCCTATCCTAAGCCTGGTGCCATGTGAGATAGGCTCCCTTGTACTCCCTGTATCGAATGTAGCTTCCCTCGCCAACGCCACAGGGCATCCAACAGGGGAACCTGTAGGTGATACCTGGGCCTTACGCAATATGAGTGAATGACTGCGCTCCCGAATCGCTAGGTGGTGGGTGCACCGGGGAGGACCTTTTTGCGATTGAGAAGGCCCTGAAGGCAGTACAAGAGCACACCCGGTGGACAACCGTGTGGGTCGCCTCACCATACCGTCAAGCAGACTCTTCATTCGCACTGCACGCCTCATTTCTGGTGACGGAAACACAAGCGATGCCAATGAATTCCGTGGAGAATCGACTTGATTCCCGATCGTGTTGGGAGGTTCCCAAGTGTTAAGCTATGGTCGCCAAACGTGTTTGGATTGTATGGCCGCCAATCAGCCAGGATTGCCACACGTTCCTGCTCCAGAACCTCGTTCTCCTCGACGATTATCTCCTGATGCACTTGGGCTTTGGTCTTGTCGTCCAGTACCTGGTACTCAACATATATTCGGGCAAAATCAGGGTGTTGTTTTAGGCGATTGCCTAGGTTGGCTATTGCGCATTCAAAAGCGGGTTCTAATGCTGTAAGTCTCGCCCTAGGTTCATTCCGGCGGATGGTCTCAGGATTTACTGACTGCCCCAAAGCACCTGCTGGAAGCACCCTCCACTTATAAGCAGATGGTCTTGCCTCTGGAAAAAGGTATTCTATTCATCGGTATTAGTACATGTGATTTCTACCTATGGTTTTGTGCGTATGATTTCTTTGTGTGTATGATTTTGTGCGTATGATTTGGTAGTATAAACTCGGCACATGATTTGAGAATAATAAAAGAGCAAAGGCAGAAAAGACGAGTGTGAAGATGGTGACTAACTTACTATTTGGAATTGGGCAATAAGTAATCTATGCAGGAACGTTTTGCCGGTATGCCTCCTGATGTAGTGGAGAAAGCAAGGGAAGTAGAGAGGGTGGTACCAGTAGAGGGGTGTATCCAGGTTGGTAGGGCAAGAGCTATAGGTGTTTCTCTTGTTTTCTTTTTGTGTTTGCTTTTTGTTTTAACTGCAGAGTTTGCTTCACTGATGTATGAAAAGGAGAAGCAGGATTGCAACAAAGAGGGCAGAACGACCTGAGGATGGTGTTGAAGGTGAGAGCGTGGATAGAGAAGGTAAGAGTATGGTGAAAAAGAAGAGGAGTTAATTTGGCCTCTCAGAAAAAGAAAAGAAAACGTAGGTTCACCTCTTGAAAACATCGTGACGGTCAACCCGCAGTCACGAGTCCGACCCCCCTCTCTACCGCACTAGCCTACCCAAAAGCCCTACTCACCAACTTCTTAGTATGATATCAATGACCTCCCAGATTCAAGCCTTGTGCTAATTGCTTTTATCATACTATCAGAGAAAGGAAATTATAGCAACAAGAGCTGTGTGTTTGGGTTCGGAGCGAGGATGGGAAGGGCGTACTCTCCAGGTTTATTTTATGACTACAATTGTACACTTGATATATAAACAGAGAGTATATACTATCTTGGAACAAATACAACGTGTAGGACAACGTTTTCCAGCCATTTCGACATTGAAGGGATTGTTCATTGCGTATTATGGTAGAATCGGGGTAGCAGTCTTACCCGACATTAACCATCATACAATTCAAGTATATGTATATACCCATGCACTATCAAGCTTACCAGTCGTTTACTCATCTAGACATCACGAATCAATATACGCCTAAACTTCAGGTGACTTCCGGAAAGATATGACGAGGGGGCTTGAAAGGCACTCCTCATGAAATAAGAAATTTTTATTTCGTTTGTATAAAATAACACTTTACCCACCCGTGCTCCAAAACACTTGTTCCGTTTAGCAACCCTCAATATCCGACTCAGCTATCAGGGAAGGTATAGGGTCCATACACATACGCACAAATACAGATAACCACAGATACACATATGCACAAATCCACATACCCACAAATACACATACTCACAAATACACATACGCCCAAGGAAGCAGACTCCTGTCACCAACACACCAAAGGTCATTTTGCCTCTAACGTGCTCTAAGCAAAAACCCTTCTATCTTTTCCCGTGAACCTTCTTCCTCACACACCTGTTCTTCAACATAACAAACAAGCAAACACCGAAAAGGTAACTCCTGCTCAATGCCTCCCAAACGTCGCGCAAACGAGCGTATCTTAGGCTGCAAGGCTGGTGGAAATTGGGGGCCCCCAACTCGGCATCTTGGTTGGAAAAGAGCATGGAGGGTTGTTGGTAGGGGCCATCAGCCAGCACGGTATCCAACTGGGAGGGTGCCAATGGCTGAGATTATTAAGTATCGCCACGATCATGGGTACCTAATTCCCGAGGCCCCATTCTTTTGTCTTTGCCAGGACATCGTGTCAGGTTTCGCACTCGAGCAACAATGCCGTTAGCACAGATCAGCAGTTGAATGCCTGCAGGTAGAAGCGGAAGAGTTCCTGATAATGACAATTACCAGTAAATTGCGTTCCTTTCCTAGTATAATTATATGATCTACTAACCTTTTGTTTATAGCTAGAGCCCTGTGTACGGCACATGCTTGTCGCGTTACCCTCATGGTCCAGCCCCAGATTAGTTACGGATGTCATGAAGGTTATCGCTGGCCAGCCAGATAGTGCCACTCGGGAAGAGATCAGACTTCATCTAAATCAGGGCGCTGGTGCTCCTGAGGGTGCAGCTCCTCCTCCTCCTCGAGGGGTGCACCTCCTCCTCCTCCTCCGCCTCATCCCGGGGGTGCACCTTGTCCCGGTGGTGCTCCTAGTCCTGCGGGTGTTCCTTCTCCCGGGTGTTCTCCCTGTCCTCCTGATTCTGGGGGTGCACCTCCTGGATTTGGTGCCCCTCCCGTTAGCCAGGGAGCTTCTTCCCATCACTCACCCCCTACCAATGATGGTAGTGACAGCGACAGTGACGACAGCTACAATCCTCATCCACTTATATGCCGTCGCTTGTATGGTGGCCCTGGGAGCACTAGCCGGACTGCTGGTAGTAGTACTACGGGAGGTACTGGGGGAGTTGTTAGACAAGGAAATTTGGTTGGGGGTGTGGGTTCTGATATGGGAGATAGTAGTAGTAGTGAGGAAGGTGGTGCGAGAGGCGCTCAGGGAGACCCTGATACCACGCATGTGGGTACTAGGGGGGGTCGTGGCACTATTAGTAGAGTGGTGGCCAGGGCCCTCAGCAGCACCACTGCATACCCCGCTGGAACAGGGCTGTCTGGGGCTGGGGTTAGTAGTCGTACCCCGCGGAGGCCAGTTCGGCCAACTTGTGGTAGGGGTTGGAGTGGAGCTCGTAGCCCCTCTGCGGGCCCTGGTTGGACTGGTTAGACTGGTGGTGGTGCAAGGGCCAAAGCTGGTGCTGGTGGGAGCGCTACAACTTAAGCATATTTGCGGATTGTCTTTTTCTTTCTCTTAATTCACCACTTCTTTCCACTATTATGACTTTCATTCTTCTTGTTTTCTATTACTCCATAGTGTGGTCCCCATGTGGTGAGGGGGACGGGGCAGTGTTTGATCACTTCTACACAAATCATACCACTAACTCAAACCTTCGAGTCACATCCAACTTAGCATAATAATCTTTTATTGAACTCTTATTGTTATAAATACACTCTTTCTTCAACCTCCTTATTTCGCTATGTGAACTCTGAACACAGTAACTCCATAGCATGACTGTGGTTATGAATTGGGCGTATGGCCATGGCCTATGGCTTGGGCGTATGATTTGGGCGTATGGTTTGGGTGTGTGGCTTGGGCGTATGGTTTGGGTGTATGGCTTGGGTGTATCATTTGAGCGTATAATTTGAGCGTATTGTTTGGGCGTAAGGCTTGGGCGGATGATTTGAGCGTATGGCTAGGGCGTATGATTTCAGCATATGCCACCAGCGTATAAAAGAAATAGGCTCATGAATAGGGCATATGATTTGAACCTGTTAATAGAGTGTATGAATTGGGCGTATGAATTAGGCGTATGGCTCGCTGATACAATATACGTTACTAGACTAGGCAACTCGGACATCCAATCAGTGTTGTGAATTATTCCGGTTCTTATGGTATGAATCATTCCAGGAAAATAAATCCCCTATATACTTTGAGGTATGTGGTTTTTGATATAGGCTCACACAATTACTCAATCATGTATCAAAAGAGCAATGTGGGGGAGGGTAATACTATAGGCAAAAGCAGGGTACCAGGCAGGGAAAATTCATTGACAGGGGGCTGTCCAGGGCATTGAACAAGGCGGAGGCCTGCACATGGGGGCAGGGGGAGGGGGTGAAAAAAGAAACAACCTCCCCCGGGCCATTGACCTAGGCAGGGCAGGGAAAACGGGAGGGGGCACGCCCATTTTGGCGCTCTGGAGGACCCGTAACGAACACTAGCTGGGAGAGGAAGCTGGTGATGCGTATCCTCTGCAAACATCGCTGTATTGCTGATACAGGGTGAGGTAACAACTAACTAAAACACAGAACGACTCTAGAAGTGTAACGATAGATGTCGGAATGGAAGAAAATAGCATCTGGTTTACAAGCTGTGGGTTGGGCGCCATTGGCAGACATAATGAGCATTTTAGGAATGTCAAGTAATCTTGGATGAGTTTGATCACGTGCCACCCGTCCACAGCAATGTGAACTTATACAGGACCATACGTAGTGTCAATAAAGCGATGTTCACAACCAGTGCAGCAAGCTCAGGCCCGATTCTTAGTGCAATAGGTGCAACCGATTTTCCATCATGAGGGCGAGTGCAAGGTGCATGTGGGTTTTGACCCAGTGGATTATCTCTACCAGTGATCGGCACACCGTACGACATCAAGTCGGTATTTACGTCCCAAGATCCAAGTGTTTATTCCCTCTGCTCCATGTACAAATGAAGAGCCTGGCACTAACCTGTGCCGTTAAAATCTCTCAGAAGCGTCTCACTATGGGCAACCACGGCCATGTTCGATCCTAGAGTGTCTAGGTCACTTGCTAGATTCTGCTATCGATTGTAGGAGACAAGGAACATTCCACCCAGACAAACAACCAGTGTTCCCAATGGGCCAGGCTGGCCAGGCTTCAGTAAAGCTGGGCCCAGCCTGTCCAAATTCTCTCTGATCTAGCCTGGCCCGCACCTCCAGTCCTGGTTAAGCCTGAGCCTTGCCTGGCCAGGCCCAGCACTAGGCTATGAAGGCTATTTCCCTGCTGCCTGATAGGCCGACCTGGCCTATATAGCCTAGGCTGGCCTATACAGCTTAGGCCGACCCACTTATTGTGCGCGGGCGCTCTGTGTCAACAACAAAATTCAGGGTAAATGTTTCCAAATTTCAGACTATGATTAAAAATAAAGTCACTGTTTCGCCTATTAGCAACAAAAACACAATAGAATACTAGAGGTAGTGAATTAATTAGTCGAATTAATTCTAGTAACAGGGTTGCTGTTGGTGGATCAACTGTGTGCAGTAGGAGGGTGACTATTTCCAAGGCATCAGTAAGCGAGGTTGACCGTACATAGTTTACAAAATAGAGGGCAGTGATGGTATGATCGGGTTGTACTCGTGACCCTGGAGGTAAATTGATAAGGCTTTTTATTGTGTTGGTTGAGTATCACTCGTTTTATGATTAATTAAGAAGTATCATAATAGCCGAAGGTAATGGTGGAAAAAATATCATCGGCGATAAAACTCGCAAGAGGGGGAGTGGGGGGGTAGTGGGGTAGAATACCCTCAATGCAATCTAGTCTCAACACAGATCTCCGGGCCTATAGCGCCTATCAGGCATGATAGGCTTTCATAGGCCGATGGAATTCAGCCTATATGCGTCTAGGCTCTCTTCCGGAGCGGCCTGACTTAGCCCAGCCTCCTGTTTGGCCCATTGAAAATACTGCAAACTATAACCAACCCCTGAAACCCGACTAGAATGTGAGCAATTAAAGAGACAATAACAATCCCCATACTTGTAACAACCCTTTTTCCAACAACCTCTTTTCCACCAGAATCATCTACAACATCAGCAAAAATAATACCTTGCGTTCTGTGCGTTTTGTGCATCTGACGCACCTGACGCTAGAACACAAATCGCGAACCTGGACCCCACCACCCTACCACACCACGCATCTGACGCAACCTGACGCAGCACCTGATCCTCAGGACGCACCAGACGCAGCACCTAATACTCAGGACGCTACCTGACACCAGACCAGATCTTCCAGAGATAAGCGAAGTGTCCCCCCGTTACCTTTTTCTGACCTGGGTCACAATAGATCCCATATCGTCAAACCGTTAAATTTACTACTAGTAGTCTTCTATTGTTCTAATATACCGGCCAATTCATAGAAAAACTTGAACACAGTCATAAGAACCCTTCTGACCCCTTGCCAAACCCCCCCCCCGTCACGCGATTCCCCCCGTAGTAGCATTTAGCACTATAACTTCAAGTTCATGAAGAAAATTCCCGGGGGGCACAGGAAGGAACCTATACCATCATGTAGCTGGCATCGAGCCCAACAATCCCCCGCAATCAGATCCAGAATCGGCCCAGTGGTTGTAGAGGAATCTGCCATTGAGGTCAGGGACCTGTAGAAAAACCACTCTCAGGAGGGTTGGCGGATTCATGAGTTTCGATGCGACAGAGACGTACCTTATACCGCCGCGTAGCTGGCGTTGAGCCCAACAACCGTCTGCAATCAGATCCAGAATCAGCTCAGCTGTTATGGAGGAATCAGCTATCGAGTTCTGGGATCACCAGCACACTATTTAGTACTGTAACTTCATGAATAAAGTTCGCGGGGGGAGGTATCTTACATTAATGTGAAGCCTGTGTCATGGTCAATAACCTCCCGCAAAGAGCATCAGAATCCATCTTGCGGTCGTCGACTAATCTGCCGTCGAGTAAAATATCTCCAGCTTTATACCTGATATACTCTCCACAGAAGACAGTGAATTCCTGAGTTCTGATGCGACGGAGACGTACCTTACACCATTGGGAAGCTGGCGTCAAGCCCAACAACCTCCCGCAAAGGGCATCAAAACCTGTCCAGCGGGTGTCGAGATATCTGCCATCGAGTAAAATATCGCCAGCTTGATCCCTGATACACCTTGCACAGAAGAGAGTGAGTTCATGAGTTTTAATGTGACAGGGACGTACCTTATACCATTGCGTAGCTGGTGTCCAGCCCAATTATCTCCCGCAATCAGGTTCAGGATCGGAGCAGTGGTTGTGGCGGAATCTGCCATCGAGCTCTGAGATCGCCAGCACACCACCCTATTCAGCCCTGTAACTTCATAAATAATATCCCTCTGGGGATGAATCTTATACCGCTGGATAGCTGGCATCGAGCCCAGGAACCTCGAGGTGTCGGATTCAGGATTGATTTTCTGGCTGTGGTGGAGTGTTGCAGCTGTGGCCTGGGAGTGTGGATGTTGAGTGTTGCGATGAAAAGAGTGTCGCGTCGCGTCCAGTTTGAGGCTAAGTGCCGAGAAACCACCAGGCACTATGGTAGACTTGAGAGTATTATGGCTATCACTCACTTTCAGACTGGAGTGAGCTGGCATTTTCGCTCATTCAAAGATGATGTTCTGAAAATCGAACTGAGTGCCGGTGTGACTCGGACTCGGACATGGGGTCTTTAGCGCAAATTTAAGATTAACGGAATGATGGCTTTCTCACCAGGCGCAAGCACTAACAATATTTTCTTTGCCAAGAAATACTTCTTGCTTACATCCGGGCTACAAGACAAAGAAGTCTGAAAGGAGAATCAGGGGTAGTGGTGAATCCTGATGTGAGATGGTGTTGAGGTTTAAGTCAGGATGCATGGGAGACAGGGTTGCTTGGTTGGATGTGTCTGGATGGAACCCAGTAGAGGCAAGGGTCTCCGGACGTACCTGACGCAACAAGGTATGTCGAATGGGTACACGACGCACAGGACGCACAGGACGCAGGGTCCAGGCGGGGAGAATCAGGACGCAACACTACTGAATCTGACGCAGGCCACCTTTTTGCTGATGAAGCAGTATTTCTAAAGCGTTATTAAAAAGCAACCTGTGCATCCTGTCCAACCCGGTACTAAATGTTATAGGATTTCAAAAGTGGCCGATCATCTTTCCCAGGGACAATATAATATCGCAGGTGATCTGTCCCGTCAGGATACCAATACCCCAATCCACAAATATCGACATTGAGTCTGAAGCTTCAGATATGAAATACTTTGAATTTACTCCCACCGAAGTGGCAGTGTCACCTAAACTTTCCTCAAATATAATGATATCGATAATTTTGACTACCAGTGTGAATTTTGTTCGCTCCCCAACACGTTCCGTTTTCAGCATGAAGCTACTTGTGGCGTTCACCACAACCCCATGTCTTTGGTAGTAGTAACATGGTTTGTAGTAGAGGGTGTTTAGGTCGAGCTTACAGGCATTGTGTGATTTGGCCTAGACAGAAAGGAAAAGGTTCAGGTCCTTGCACTCTGTTTGCGTCAGATCATAATAAGAGTCACCATTGTCGTAAGTGATAGCGAGATGGTGATGGCAGCTCGCTCACGGCCCAATGATCACTAGGGTAGCGTAGGTAAAGGCTTGAAGTCCACGAGAAACGCACCTAACTGGTGGCTGTGGGATGCATCATGTTCGATGTACAATAAAGGACTCTTTCTACTGGTAGCTTCGACTAGGTACAGAAAGAAAGTGTACAAACGCACTAATCAGGTGGGACCCACAACAGGAAAAACCCACAAGTGGCAGTCATGAGCCTAAACCTGTTATAAACCAAACTAAGTATCATACACTAACAACGATAGGATTCCAGCTATCACTTCACTGAATTTCATCTATTATAGTAGACATATATATTGTATCATGAGGCTCAACAGCATGTAGGAAATCGTCACTAAGTAAGGCAGATTTCCCATTACTGAAAATTATTACTCATAAGGTTTTTTATTGTTTTACGCTATGATGTCAGTTGACTGATAGTATCTCATATGTGTAGGCAATAGGTATAATCGTTTTGTTATGATTCGTTTATTGTTTTGATGACTCACAATAATGAGTCATATGATGCAATGACTTTCGCACATGACTCATATTAAGAGTCATGGGTTTCACCCATGTGACTCGTTCAAGTATATGATTTAGTTTGAGTTTTAATTGTTTGAAGAAATGTTGCACAGAGACACATACGACTCATCTGAAGGATTTCCCGCTATGACTCATTATGAGTCCTAGAAGCTATGTCATACAAGGTGATCAGTTATCAGGGTTAGGTGTATGAAGATGTCTGTATACGGCAGATCTTTGGACCTGAGAGATAGGATCTTGACACAACTCTCCAAGTACGTTTCAATACTAAGTGGTTGCAATATGATTCTGTTTATCTATACCCTATTGAATTCTACACATTCACCACTAACAAGGTCTCCAGCCAGATCAGTGTTGTCACAGCCAAGCATCCGGTACACTATATAGAACTATTGTAATAGTTCTATAAGACAACAATACAGTCCTATACTATCTCACGAGCTAGTTGATCCTCTAAAGAGTGAGTGACAAGTCAGTTCTGTACTGTCTTACACAGAAGATACGCATAACACCCTGATAAGGAATGCCTTTACACGTTGCATTATAAGAAAAGTACGATAGAATTGTTACCAAAATCCCCCTATGTTATTACTACAGGCAACTACAAAAAAAGCCTCACTTAAGATTTCTGATCACACTTTTATTTCACTAACAATGGACAATAGATGGCGAACCATGCAACAAACTCTGCTTCTACCCACTTACTATCAGGGAAATCACTTTCCGGAAATGGTATTCAATCTCTTTTCAACCACATACTAAGGTGAGCTTGGTATCCCAGTTCCTTCTACCAATAGAGCACTCCAACATATACTTGGAATCAGGAGTGGAATACTTCAAACAATACATGCTGCCCTTGAAAACCTTCCCACTTTGAATCAATCTTCCACTATTACCTGCAGTTGACCTGATTCCACCCCTTCCACTTGCTCCTGCTCTTCCCACTCCTGCTCCCCACTGTCCCCTGCCCTCCTAGCATCAAATGATAGCTCAGCTTCTGGATCCTCAAACATGATACTTGTTACTACAACACAGATCCTTTTACCTCATACCACCTCAAGGAGTGGCCACTGGCATACGACCTCCCACTGCCTCTGCTGGGAGTCCAAAACCTTTGTAGTCACCGGCCACAAGGCAGAGGGTGGATCTCTCCTGGAAGTAGCTCATATTATCCCATTCGCACTTATTAAAAGTGCCAAATCCCGTAAACAGCATGTCTTGTGGATATTTGAGCTATCTTTTGGAAAAGAATCCACTAACAGTCTCTTTACCATACGCAATAGACCCATTAATCTTCTAAGTTATCTCATTGAGTCTCCTGCAATGCCTGAATACCTGCCATGTACTATAATGGCAGTATTTTACTTATTCCCTTTACCAAGACAAAGGAGAAACCTGGAGTTCTTAGTCAGAATCCAAGAATCACCTGCCGGAACTCAGGTATGCTCTGGGAAAGGTTACTGTTCTCTAGTTAATCATTTCTACCCAAGTAATCAGGCCCCAGACTCCTCCTCCTATTATTCCCTTCCTTCCTGGTTCTCTTGTAAAAATTTGCCACCCTGTACCTCCCCCAACTCAAGTCTACCCATTGCCCTCTCCTTTTAACTTTTCCCTTTGTAAGTTTGTAATTTGGCTACAGCTTATCTTGAGTGAAAAATGCAATAATTGAAAATGTTTGTAAATTCTTATAAAAACATATCATGTAATTTTTAGGATAGATTTTTTTTTTGCTCTACTCAATATTTGATCTCACCTTATTTTCTTTTCTTTTCTCTCTTTATTTTGCTATTTGTTCTTATTCATTATTGTATTAATTTCTTTTTTGTAATAACTCTTTCTGGCTTCTTTGTACTTTAGCTTTTCTTTGTGTCTCACTCAAACTTTCTTTAATTTTCTCTTCCGTCATTTTAGCTGGCTAGTTAGCTTGTCTGTTATTTTCTACCAAACAAACTTCCACCATTTAGCCAATTATCTGCAAACCTTAAGTTTGTTTGAGTTACCAGTTATCTGCTATCTATTGTGAGGGGGATGGGAATCCTTATCTCACAAAGAATGCCTTACAAGCCTACACTTGACCCTAATTGCTCATTATTGATCACCCCGATTCAACTCACAATTCTGATAGGAGGTCCTGATAGCCTTCAAAGCTATATTAATTTCCTAAACCCAATTTATTTCTAAAACAAAACTAAAACCAAAGATCTGTGAAGCAAGACCGAAGAAATTCAATTTCTTTAAGTAATGGTGCGTTGTAGAATCACCAAGCAACTGGGGGGGATAAGACCTATCATTAACCACAGCATGGCTTTGCCTTTTACGTACTTCCATTGATACTACTGTTGTAATTCAAACCGATATTTATTTTAGAATTTTTTGATACTTTTAGTCTGTTTTGCATTTTTGCCTTACTCTATTTGTTCTGTTGTTGGTCTTGAGTAGTGATAGTACCTGGTCGTAAGATCTCTCTCTGAGAACTAAGTCCTTCCTATTTATTACATCGAAGTTTGGAAGTTCATTGTGTAAGAGTAGGTACTATCGTACATGTATTGTGCTAGGTTTATATACACTTTCAACCATGGAAGCTCAAATGGAGTTGTAGAACATATTTTGGTACTTATACTTGTTACAGGTTCTGGCTGTTAGGTCTTTGTGCATAATTTTGTTTTTGAGCAGATCTATAGTTGATGCTTTTCACTCTTATAAATCTAAAATGTTTCCCAGAGTGAGACTATTACTTCTCCATCAAGACCCTTCTCTGCATTACTCCAAGTCATATTGTTCAAACCTAGTGGGTAAGATAGTGCCATTAATGTAATTAGAAAAGTACCACACATATCTCACAGTCATTGAATATTCTGTTGAACATGACTGGCTGTACACATATTGCCATATTGATAAAATTCAAAGTATTCCTCATATACTATGACTGAATGACAGGCACTTCGAAGATCAGATAATTGTAATCATTGCGGGGCTAGGATATCTTCCTACGATTTAATTAGATGACACAGCCTACCTCTTGTCTCCTTCTTCTCGGACATATTATCAAAAAGATCTCTACATTCAGATATATCCTGAAAGTGAATTTCTGCTGAGGTTACCTCAAAGGAGCAGGTGGTTCCATCTCACGCATTTCATTTGTGGTGTTTCACACATTGAGGAATATCAGTTCGATTGCCAATAATCTTTTGCCCTAGGAGAAAGTACTTATCTGCAAAAAAACTGGATTTTGCGTCCACACGCATCGGAACGCACCCTCTAGGGGAGTTTGCATCCAGCCAGCATCCTGTGCATCCCATGAATCAGGTTTTCCATTTTAGCAGGCAAAATCGCAATGTAAATGTTGTCCATTATGGCTGAAAATTCATGTTTGTCCACTTGGTTATTAGATTAATCTTAAAAAAAAAAGGTTTTTTGCTTACATAAGTTCAAAAAAATGGCCGACAGAACACAGCCAGAAGATGCAGGATGTGATGAAATGCAAATAACGCAAACTCATTGTTTTTGCTGATGTAGGTTCTCTTCAAATCAATGATTGGGAAGATGATTTCGGGTCTTGACTTGCTGTCCGACACCAACCCCAGCTTGGCTAATCTGAATCTCAGAACCTGCCCTGCATGACATCATTTCTCATAGTATCATTCCAAGTATTACATGTACTGTTTACCTTCAACAAAGAGTGTGCGCTAATTGACTGAGAGTGATTCTTGCTCAACTCTTCCATACAAGTATCTCCCACCTTGTCACAAACCTCTTCAAGATAACTTACACCTTAATTTCCCCTGAAAATTCTCTAGAGTAGACCGCATACCCTGAACTGTTTGCCTTCCAGAAATGAAATATTCATACCTTCTGGTTATCATAAGCCTGTGTACCCAGCTTGTCCTGTACTCACTCCGGATTACCTATTGCAAGGATGCTCTTTATGCCAACCGGGAATGCTTGTTTGGCTAGCCGTTTTTGGAACTTGGCTCATAGATTTCACAGAATTTTCAAAGCAGTATGAGTGTATTAATAATCCCTAAGTTTGCAATAAAAGAAAGAACAAAGCAAGCATAGAATCAGCAACACTGAAGGAATTACTGAAAGCCTGTTTCCTCCTTCTTGGTTCCCATTCTAGTTGCCCTACTGATAATGGAATACTGGGGTAAGATATTTTCTGCCCTTGTTATCGGTGCTTGTTACAGCTGATGTCTCTAGGGGTCACAATGATGACATATTCAGGGACCAGGGTTTCTAAGCTATAACTCCCGCTCTAGCCCAGCAACTCGCCATACCTTGTTCTGCCAACCTCTGAGATATAGCTCCTACCCCTGAAGCACTATCCCATGTGCTTTGCCTAGTTGACAATTCGTTATCTCAATACACTATTGATTTTATCTTGTTGATCAGCTTCCAATAATTATTCCATAGAATCCTGAGGCCTTGTCTTTTGAACACATACTTCATTTAATTATATGGCCACACAAGATTTGCAATCGATGTTTGATGAACTAAACTCCCTTGAAATACTTATCTTGGAGTTACTCAGAAACACAATGGTAGTAACGATGTTTCCCATCATTGCTGACCAGAGATTTTCTTTTCTTATGTAGAGATAACTGGTCACTAAATGCTGTTTTTGTAGGGTGGAATCTCGGAGGTTTTGCGAGAGTCTATGGAGGTCAAAGTTACCAATAGTCCAAGTAGTCGGGTCTGAAGGACAAGACCGTTTGGCAAGTCCTTCTTCATCCTGAGGATGAGAAAGGGCTAGTTCCGGTTGTCCCATAAGCTCCCAGACCGGTCTTCTACTTCTCTGTTTAAAACCAGTACCTAATATTCTTCTAATAGAACTAATAGAATAAATCTATATTTAAAGTTTGTGGAAAAGATCATCCAATATATTGTTAAATGAAAATCGAATCAGCAATTCTTCGCTACGGTTACCTCTATTGGAAATTTCCGATGCTACTAACCACACTTAAGACACTAACTGGTTGAAATTCTGAGATACCTGGTATGCCCTACCTACCAGGTATGACCACAGCCAATTCCGTTATTATTCCAATACATAATATTATGTCCTAATATATGATCTTGATTGATATATGTACTAAGAGCAAGTAATTTGATGGTATCTGACATGTTCAGCATAGGTTCAGTCTATCACAAGATTGCCCAGACAAATCTGACGATATGGGCCACCAGTCTGGGCTGCACAGGCAGGCTATAAATTGTGGAGCCAGATGCCTGGAGGGTATAGAGCCAGAAGAAGCCTTTTTTGTGATATTTGTTCTCCCTTTAAGAGCATAACAGGGCTCACCGAATGGAAAGCTGAAGGCGTATGCAAAAACAAGCACTTACCATAATAGCAAATAGCGTCGAAGCAAATGGCCCTAAGTCATGATCAATGGAAGCATCAATGGATACCAGCAGATTGTAGGAAGTCGCAATTATCTTACCTAGTCCTTTTGTAAATGATTTAATTGAGAATGATGGTAAGTCAGAGAGTGAAGTCACAACCTCCCCACAATTGTGTTAGTAATCAAGTTCATTGGCTACTTGGGACGTTTGGTTTGATACAACTGCGCTGGATTTTGTCTTGTACCAGTTGTCTTTAAGGGGATTGGAAAGTACTATCATGCCCTTTTTGACAAGTCCAACTGAGTCCAGTCCAGCCTAGGACTTTTATCTTATAATTTCTAAATACCTATTTTGCAGGCCAGGATTGGAACTTAAAATCCAGATTATCATTGAAGTCTAGATTTTCAGTCTAATCATGTTTAGTGTGTTAGTACTTGGAATGAACTTTCATACCTGAATTAGATTGGGATTTTAAATTGAGATTTTCTCTGAAAAACCAGTCACCAACTGCAAACCTTAAAATGTATTCATCCTAACTAGTGACAGGATTATTTTCCAGCTTTTATGTTTGTTTTTTACATTTAGTAGTACACATTCCCATGCAATTGTGCTCCTCCCATGATAGCAGGCTTGATACAGCCGCTCTTGTCTACCATCCCGCTGCCCCACCTCTGATACACTAGTGTCAAATACAAGTAGTTGAAGTAATCGCCAGATACTGTCCTATTCACTTTGCTCATTGTCAGGAAAACTAAGCGTTACACAAAACTAAGCGTTACACAAAACCAAGCATTACGCAAAAGCAAGCATAACGCAAAAGCAACTGTTAGGAACTCTTTTATTTTATTTCTTTTGCACAGATAGGGTTATATAATACCATATACCCACTCAGTAGCTTACATCATAGTATCAATTCTCCCAAGTATTATATTTGATAAGTATTATAGTAACGATACAATGTTTTGATTAAAGATAGTACAATTAGTATTTCCCATAATTTAATCACATGAGTGAGAGGTTGAATGAATTTATGGAGAAATGACTTGCTGGTATGAAAGGTTGGCAAGGCTGATAAGAAGAAGAGGCTCAGGCTTCATGAGCCTGACAAGAATTGACCGGACAAGAAAGGAGAATTGGCTAGGCAAGAGGGTAAGTATAACTGGGTAACAGAGAATGATCAGTGTATGCAGGAAGAAGTAACATTAGCTGAAATGGGAAGCATTGGATTGGCTAGCCAGGGAGAATTAGGTTAACCAGTAACAAAAATTATCCTTCTATTGGAGCAGGCATGACCAACCAGTATTATGATAATTGCAGTTACAAGGATGTAGGGTTACTGAACGCAGAGGAAGTCAGGTCCAGTTGATTTGTTGGTATTTAAATATGAAAACCTTAGTGATAAAAAAACAAAAGAGAATAATACTTGCTTTTGCGTACTGTTAGTTTTCCCAAATATGAGCAAAGTGAATTGGAGGATAACTGGCTATTAGGACAAGTCCAGTTACAAGTCCAACACCTGGGCCCCTTCAGAGTCAGCACAGCCTTATCGTAATTTACAGGAATGTGGCTCACCATAGGGATCCGGCCCACCCATAGCAACTATTGCAAAATTATTTGTACATTTGATTATCACAACAAATAATTGCGATATTTCTCTGAGAATCAAGCCACAGGTACTTTCAAATATAGAGAATCTGAAAATCCAGTTTCTATTTTCTGGTGATAAATTGTTATTCTGATATAGTGGTTTAAAGATTGCATATTTCATATATAAAGTGTGGTTTTTCATAAGCAGAAAAAATTGAAACCCCTGGAAGTATTACATATAATAACAGAGAATTGATATTAAAATTGCAAGTATTATAAGTTCTTTCTGAAACAATAAGAGGCTATTTATTATAAGTTTAGCATATTAAAATATAAATGGTATCTGATAATGTATCATAATACCTTGCCCTACAATAAATATATAGAACAAAAATTTATAAATTCAATCACGATATTTATGTACATGCCAAACACACCCCTATCTAAAAACTCTAATATGCCATAATTTATGCTATACATGTAATTTTTATTCTATAAAAGTGACATGCCAAATAGGGCCTTAGCTCTAATAAGTTACCGTAAAAACTGGAATAATCGAGTCGTGTGCTATGTCGTTGAGAATTCCCTACTTTAGAAAAGGGGCCAAACACACAGCAAAAGAAGCGCGACTCAGCCCCTCTGAGAGACATAAAAAAACACAAAAACACCAGACCTTACCAAAGGGGGCAACTCTGACTACACAGCACACGACTCGATTATTCCAGTTTTTACGGTATTCTAAACGACAAAGTTATGTTGAGCCACATAGTTGTGTTGAGCCACACTGTAACTATTGTAAGCCACAAATTTGCGTTGAGCTGTAAATTTGCGTTGTGCTGTCGGGCACCCTTTAGGGTGACCCCGGTTGTGGGCCGGCGAACATGCGGGGGTTGCGGCCGCACGCCGCAACCTTGGCACGAGTAACTAACAAATCGGCAAAAACAGGAGTAAACTCGCGGCGGGGGGCAATGTCGGTTGGTGTGTAATGTCGGGAAGAGACATACACTGTGAGTGTAGGAACAAGAATTAACATTTGACGTCACTCTAGGTATTAGAGCCTGTACCGAGTACTGAAGCATACTTCCCCTGCGTATCTGCCTTCCCGACATAACCCCCGAACCGACATAGCCCCCGCCGCGATTTTATACATCAACAATATCACCTTATTTCCCCATGAGCCACCGGGCTACTCCATGTGAGTCACCCCTTCCTCCATCATGACTCCCGGACTGGCGAAAGGGAAATCAATGCCCCCTGCTCACAACCTCCGCATCTTTTTCATCTTAGTGTAAAACACTTTTACAATCCTTTCGCTTTCCCTCCAGTTGTCCTTACTACACCTCCGCTTCCGTTCCGATCGCTGCATTCCTACATAAGAGGATATGCTTTCCCGAATATCCAAGCACACGCTCGAACCTGAAGCCATATGCCCGAATCCTCAGCGCATTTCCGATGGCTATCATTTCACAGTATTATGCATTCATTGCCCTCAGATACTAATCTGGATTCATTTCCACCGTTCATTAAGCCATCGGTACTAAACCACTCCGCTGTCCTAGCCCACCCTCGAGAGTACTTTGAAATTCGACACAGGTGCAGTACACTCCCGTTTGAAAAGTCCTCGTAACCACACTGGTACCTTCATGTAGTTGTGGCTGGCGTAGTATGTTGGCGCCAGCCGAGGAACAGCCACAAATACATGAAGGTACCCGGGTGGTCACGAGAACTTTTCAAACGGGAGTGTACGAGCACAACGCTCCCGTGATACCACCGCTCACTTCGCACCCCACCCGCTTAAGCGGCATGACCACAAAACTACTCGAACTTATTACAGCACATATCTCACCCCCCTGCAGCCCAGCCTTTGACTCTCTCCTCAACCTCGAACATCAAAATTCCGAATCTCCCAACCCAGCATACCGCAGGCCAACCTAAACTTAATCTGCGGGAACTCTATCGCCTGTAACTTACCTTCCCATCTTATACCATCTAGCTAAATTCACATTAAGCCTAAGTCTATCAAATCCATAGCTAAGCGGAACGTTGTTGTGATACGGTCTACTGTGCGGGGAAATATAGTCAGCCATGGTTTTTTTTTACTGGTCAGAACTGGAGAAACGGCAGGGAAGGGTTGTTTCTGATGGAAAGGTTGAATGGAAGAGGGTGGCGGTAACTCCTGGGGCTGTCTAGGCTAAAATGGGAGGACCGCCGAGACGGAATACAGAAGATGCTATAGCCCGATACCAGCTTATGTTACCGAATGCAATCACCAAGTTGGAGAGCCCCGAAGCTCGAGGGCAATAAAACGCCTTTATACCGAATTTGAAGAAATGAAGTAAGTATGGAGGCGCTTGTGTCCTTTTATCATTATGTAAATGCCATTATTACGATTAATACCATTAATATCTCCTGTTGAATTTCTGATTATTGTCTGAGTCTTCCATTGTCCTCAAACAACGGCTTTGTCTAAAGCGTTTCTCTCCTATATCATGGCGCTCTATTGGGTTGCATCTTTTATGGTGGTGAGACATCATCGGTTGGGTCTTGATTATTGAGCGGCTATTTCGTATCAGCTAGGCTTCATTGCACTCTCCAGGTTTGGAGGCGTACACTCAGTTGGAACTCATGAGGCGTTCGGGGCTGAAGACAGAAAACCAGTTACTTTTCATGACGGATGAGGTCACTTATATTCCTCATATATGTTTGGCCTTTTGGCCCCTCTCTTTGGATAATAAGTAAGAATGATACGGCGAGCAGAAGTTGTGCGAAGTCTTTATGGTTCCGTGTTCACATATTGAGGCAAAATTACAACATCTCCCACACTAATATCCACGAGTGATACATTATGACCACAACTCCACGATATTTCCTGTCCTACCCACAATCGACTCGGCGAACACACAAATAGTGCCACAACAAAATCCCATTCGGCTTCAGCCTCAAGAAAAAATGAAGTGCAGACAAAGAGACGTAAATGCCAACCTTTCCGGACATCTGGTAAAGAGGAAAGGAAGGAGGAACTTGACAAATCCACCTCTGCTTCTCCCAGCTCTTCCATATCTTCCATATATTTAATACAACATGGGTAGAGTTCCTTTCTGTATCGGAGGACCCGCGGAGACCTGGTGCAGGCAGATTAAAAAAAGAGGGCAGAAAACAAAAATACGGAATATCAGCAGAGGAGAAATGGAAGGATACATGAGAGAAAAGGAAGTAGACAAAAGAGAAAATTTTCCTCCACAAAAACAGAGGAAGCCAAAGCTAAACAAGACAACCGAAAGGCAGTCGATCACCATTAACCGTAAGACAGACGAGAAACACATCCCCCAGCCTCTATACTACAAGTAGTAATTCTAAAACAACTGATGGGGGTTGCATCTATACAACAAGCTCGAGGTCATCCTCTCCTGCCGCTACGGCCACGGTTACCGCGCTCCCACTTACCGGGCCCATAACCGCGCGCTCACTCGACCACCTCGACCGGGCTCACTGTCTGGGGTCCCAATCTAACCCACCGCCAAAACCGGCACGACCACGTCCCCGGCCGCAGAACCCCCCCCCTCCACAAAATCTAACCCCTCCGTGAAGGGTGAAGAACTTGCACTAGTAACTGCTGCTGCCATTCTCTCCATCGTCGTTATGTCTGGAATGGTAAAGCTTGCGCTCGTAGTCACCACTGCCTCCTTATAACCCCTAACCAAGCTCATCCGCTCAATACACCATGCTTCTCCCAATCCGACCCCCTAAGGCTCCCATAGCCATAGGTTCCTCTCAATCCCTTCTAATGTCGGTTGCGCATAGAAGAGCTCATATTTGCTGTTGCAGAAAAGTCGGACAGAGCACTGTTTACATGGATGAAGCTGATCTGGGAGGCCGAATTATGCGGGAAGGGCGGTAGGAAGCTGTCGACGGGAAGATTATAGTTCATGCAATCAGCTGGAATCCGAGTATGACGACGGCGATTTAGAACATCTCCAGGAGGAGACCTTGAATTTGTCAGAAATTAGGTGGTATAATTGTCTAGGCAGAATAATTTTATATCGGCGGCTTGCTAAGTTCTCATTCCATGCTCATATGTACCCGCACTAAGCAGCGCTTTCCGGTTAAGGGGAACTTGCAAGCGTTTTAAAACATCGGCCAGGGTGGTGGTGTATCAGTGCCCGAAATGTGGATCTTGCATATTGTCTAAGCCAGCGGACTTCATAAAACCGTGATAACGAGGGGGAATGTGTACCGGTATTGACATAAAATATGGGCGCAGTCACATAATATGAGTTCTGTGATGTTTCTTCCGCATCGGAAGTGCCCTTCCTCCTTCTCATGCTCCCGCTGCCCTCGGTAGGGGCAGTATTGAGCCTTTGTTTTAGCAGGGCGAATAAGCAGCTCTGGGAGGTCCAATTTCTCGTTGATAGTCGTCGCTAAGCTAAGTGCCATAATGAAGTCTACATGATAGAAATGATTAATGGAGGGAGGGTTGAGGATGTTTTTACGGGATCCCGGGAGCCTATTGAGTTTAGTATAATGGATGCCAACATGGGGCCCCACAACCCCACTAACCTAGCTATTCAATGTGTGGTTAAGCAGAGAGAGGCAAGAGGGTAACCCGATATTTTTTCCACGAGGGCTATTGGTATCATACAACATGAATTCCTGACGAGCAAACGAACAGAACAAACCAACCAACTGATAAAAGATGCATTCCCGTTCCCGTCGTCGTATATATCCAGAATTATTTTCAAGTATGATAATCATGAAAGCAGAACCCTCCGGTTGCAGACCCCAACCGTTTCCCCCCACAATCTCTAATACTGGTGTCCCAGAATTAATATCAAAAATAGGAAACCACCATAACCACAACCACCAGAACCAGCACAACTGCCCCCCGGTAGGCGACAAGAATGCTGGAACACCTTCGTGTCTTTGAGGGACTCGCACAGTAGCTAAATACATCTCTCCCACCAAGTCTTAGTATTTGTGGGGCTGGTCAATGCACTGTCCTCAACCGCCGTACCCTTTCCTCTGGTTTCTCATCCAGGGGAACCATCTCTCATTCCAGCGGCGTTTGATCTTTGTCGCTTGGGCACTCACAGCCCAATGGCTTGCGAAACCTGCCACGAAGATTCCGAGGGTTTTCTTATGGTTCCAAGTAGTAGCTGAAAAATGACATAACATAGAATTAGTAAACTTGATATTTCAAACGTGCTGGATTGCTGAAACGAACCAATAATCGCTCGTAACATTGTGTATTCGATGAACGATGAAGTGAAAATATGGGTTCTCTGCGATTCAAGTTCAGGGGATGACCTGGAACAATTCCGCATTTAAGTAGTGGACCCCCGCTCCTCCGTTACCCTGATATATCTGTCCTCTAACAGGAGGCAGAGCAACCACCCGAATTATCTCGTTTAAGTCGGAATGGCGCTAAAGTGAACTAAAGTAGACTTACAGAAAGGCACAAAGAATGTCAAGTCCCTGCAGTTTAAACATATAGAGAGTGGCGATTGGACAAGCCTGAGTGCAATAAAATCCTCATTAGCGACACTCCTACTCGTACTTATAATACATGAAAATATACTGTACTGTACGAGCACAGCTAATATATATAACAGTCACGTATCTCTGATAAGAAACATTTAACGAACCTTCCGGATGCAGGTACGGCTAGATGAGGCACGTGACTACGATATCTATCGGCCATGCTCCTATCATACAGGAAACCATATCAGAGTGACGACGCAGCCCCGTTCCGGGCCGCCCCCGAATCAATCCCCCCGTTCGTGCCCGAGTTTCATGACCTCTTAGCGCACACTTAGGACCAGACCGACAACAGGTTAATCGTATGTGGTGTACACTTGTGACAACCTCTGAACCTCAAGTGATTACCGCATCTACCGGTACTTCATATACTCTCTTTTATGGTTTAGTGTCAAAATTGCATTACTAACGTGAGGTGTGAAGTCATCTTGCTTTAAACACACTAGAGTCCTAGGCAACCAAGATACTAGACTAACTAATACTGCCCTTACTGAAATTCAAGTCTTAAATTGTGTTTTTGAATGAGAACTGAATTATGGGAAATATGATTATCCAGTGTAGAAGGCCAATGGGGTAGATTGGTAGTGATTCTTGTAATTTCAGGCATGGCAGGTCATAGTTTTCATGATCGAGTTGATAGCCAGGGGTTGGAACAAGACCTGTTGAGCTGGGTTCTGCCTTAAGCCACCCTGCAGCTAGAATAAGAGATGCTAAATGATTTAGTAATCAGTCTTGCCTTATCGATTGGAATACGATATCGGTTGAAACAGCACCATTTACTTTTACTGCCAAAATGTCAGAACCAGAAGCCAGCCAAAATGAGTTCCCAGCACACCTGCCCAGCTATCATACCTGGGCAACACTTAGGGTTAAAGATGCCTCACAACCTGATGGCTTTTCCCCAGCGGCCACATCGATCATCCTCCTATCTCGTGTTTTCTTACCATAAGTTTTCCCCTCATTTTGTCCCTACCCGAGTAGAAAGGGTGAGCATTTTTGAGGCGAACTCGCGAAATGGAAAAATATTTGAATAATAATAAGGCAGACTTGAGTCTCATCGGCCAAAATTTGGTCAGAGAGTTTGGTGAGTGTCATCGTATAAAAGGCCAATCTTGGCGGAGGATTTTGGATGGGGGAAAAAGTGAGGCGAACTCTTAGCTGGATGAGTTTGCTCTCTCCGACTTTTGGATCAGCCGATTGGTCTCGAAGCCAATCGGAGTGGCTTCGTCTCAGATCTCCCGTCCAGGCCGGGCAGTTGACCAATGGAGCAAATGCCGACCAATGGAACAAATGCCACGTGGTGGGCAACACCGGGCCGCGCGCGGTGCGCCCCGCAGGCTAGCAATGTCGTGTAACCGCCTCGAGCAAAAAGTGACCGGAAAAACCGCTGGTTGCGACTAACCACTTTTTTCCGATCATCTACTCGAGTACCCTTACACCTAAGTCCGAGTACGGTACAGGGGTGTGAGCATAAGTCTGTCAAGCATCGTCCGATTCGTCGAAATCACCATGTGTGTAACCGCTTTTTTGTTTTTTCTCCAGCTACTGGGCCAATCTGCGCTAACTTTTGGTCAAAGAAAGAAGTCTGTCAAACCCTTGCTAAGTGGCTACAATTTCCAGGCATGTAGAACCTGAACACAGTGATTAACATTTTGTATGGCGAGATGTCTGTGCGGGTCTGAGCGGAGACACAGAATTTGGGGCCCGTTAACCTTATATGTGCAGCAGATGGTCAAGTTTAGCGCCTGTTTGGAGGCGGCGGTTCCGTTCCGTTCCCCCCATACAAATCGTCCTTTTCCTTCCGTTTCAAAACGGAGGATGGGCCATTTTCACAGCAGAAACGGTCGCCCAACGGAACGGTCCCATTTTTGCCAAACATGTCCTTAGACTACGGTAAAGTGAAATCCGTCTTCCCTAAACCATCATCCCGCTTTCTGATGTCCGCCAAGCCCGTTTCTTTTCCAAAGTGCTTGCTTCGCTACCCCACTCCCCAGATAATCTTGCTGATCTTTTTTTCCGATTTTTTCGTCCCTACCTGAGTACAACGGGGTGAAAATGAGAGAGGAGAAATGGAGTTTAACTGGCCCAAATTAGGTTTGTGTAACCACATGAGGGGGCTAACCTTGGCTCCATCTTTCGTGAGAGAAGAAAGCAAGGCGAACTCTCGGCATGAGGGGTTCGCGATATTCGACTCCTTTGTTGCCTGGATGGTCTAGAAGACAATCATAGTAGCTTCGGCTCACTTAGCCTCAACCCCCAGTGCATTGACAAGTCGTACCATAATCACCATGCATTTGATCCCTCTGGACATCCACCAAAAGCGGAGCGGAGTAGGACTGCCGGAGAAGTACGAGCGTGGGCCGATACTCACGATGTCGAATCGTTTTTAAATGACTGCTCTTGCATATCACCCAAATTTGCCCTTTTTGCTTGGATTTGGGATGTATGCAATAGCAGTCTTCTTAAAATCACCTCGACACGGCGAGTATACCCGAGTATACAATAGTCGCATGAGTCTGATAAGACATTTTATGTGAGCCTTTCTCACCAAAACCTTCCTACCAGACCCACGTGGCCAATATACATGTATCTATAGGCTGCACTCGTATGTCATTGCTGCTTGTCCATGGAATTCTCCATTGGATTGAGTGCATTGTCGAACTATCCAGCTACCGGCCTCCCGGTAAGTTTCAGCACGAGCTGTCATGGTAAGCACAATATCGCAATTGAGACTCTCAGTACATCCAAGTTTTCAGTTCAAATTCAAGTTCGAAAATCGTTCGGCACAGCCGTACGGATGCCATGGCAGATCACCCAAATACCCTGAAATCTCTTGAAATCCACCACCTCCGGCAGCCCTGTAATCTCCAGGTTCTGATTCAACAGCTCCGGGGCAGGATTAGTGTTTTCCCGACTCGGTATATGATCGGCGCACTGGACAGCTTAGATCTCGTTAACTGGTATTTGCAATCTGTGAACCTGTCGAAAGTAACCTGCCGCGGACTGACGGGCCGACAATCCGATTGTGGATTTTAAACCCAGGAGGACAAAAGTGCATGAGTTTTTGTGAAACGCAACTATCGCTTAAAAAAAATCACCCCAAAACTCGCAAGACAAGAATCCTCTCCAATGCCCACCACACGACATACCAGCACATGCCAAAGAAAAAATACAGAGAAGGATGCAGAGGCCTTACCCCGCCCTGCACGAATTCTGTCTTATACGCTTATAAAGGGTGGATTTAGGCTGGAGTCTAATTATTACGGCAGAGTGGGTCCACAGCAGGCCCCAACCTAGGTTACCCGGCTGCCACCATCGACTGAGATAGAGCTGTTGTGCATATGACCAGAAGCCTGGCAAGAGACTCTATCTTCTTTACTGGGACTGTGAGTTCTAAGGGAGACTTGACTTGGGCCTGGTGGGACTCCGCGCTGGGGGTCCGTAGAGACGTGGTTGCGGTAGTTAGTGCTTTGTATGTTTTATTCGTAATGCGAAGATTTCTTTTTGGCGATGGTTCCGTTGCACAAAAGCCCATGCACTTTTGTCTCCGGGTGTCTAAGCGGAGAGATACCGACTTTTTTTGGTGAGGTACAGGTTTCGTACAACCCAACCATCGCCAAAAAAAATATCACCTCAACACCCGCCAGGCCAAAATTCAACGTAGTGCCAGCAACACAACATACCGGCACATGCCAAAGAAATAATACTGATGAGGCTGCAGAGGCATTACATTACCTTGTATAAACGTACTCTTCTAGGCCAAGAATGGTGGAAATAGGTGCGCCTCAAAGCAAGTCTGCTCCAGAGAGCAAATTAAGTTACCCGGCAGACCCGCTAGCCGTTATGTGTGTGGTGGACCTTGGGCTCCACAATCCCACCCCAACTCCCATTTTCACCAGGAGAAGTTGTTAGTTCTAAGAGAGACTTGACTTAAGCATACAGGGACACAATGTGAGGGTTCGTAGAGGCATGGTGGTGATCGGTGTGTTGTGTGCTTTATGTCGGATGCGAAGGGGTTTTTTTTTCGATGGTTGCAATGCGAAAAAATTCATGCGCTTTTGGTGGCGGCAGAGTAACCTAGGCCGCTGGCTGTACTCTCTCTGCTATCCCAGTACTAGACTCCTGCCTTCTACCCTTTAGAAGCCGAGAAGACTAAGTCGGTGCAATATTGAGGAAACCGTTAGCAGCCCTCTCATTACCCCTCCTTTGACATGTGCTGGTATGAGGAATTTCGGGCATTGTGTTCGATTCTGGTCTTCTCAATCTTCTCTGGTATTTAGGTGATGTTTATTTTAGCGATGGTTGCACCGCAGAAAAACTCATGCACTTTTGGCCTCGGGTGTATTTGAGCGGGGTGTAACATATACCGTAAAATCTCTTACACCGGAGGACATGGACGGGTCTTGAAGAAATTGACCTCCATGATACTAGCCTGGCTCCCATTCAGATAGCACTAGCTGATCCATTAAGCACACAATAGTCTACCCTTACTTCCATTTTCATCGCGTATTCGGAATCAGGTAATATTAAAGATTTATGTCTTAATACTATGACCAAACATGGCTAGTAGTAATTTCTACTCCTTGCATCATTTATTCTCATACCAGGCCAAGCTTCTTTTTTATTACCTCTTAGTTCACACACAGGTCATCTCCGCACCAAAATTGGTTTCCCATTTTGGAAGAGCCATCACGAACCCATAGAAAGTATACTGTAGTGTTCATGCTCCTTGAAAGATTGCGGTGAACAGCGCCAGTGGCTGGTGAAGCCCATGTATGAGAATGGACTAACACTTGAGAATTTATTGCACCGTGCTTGAAAAGTGGCATCAAGGCTACCCTCAACGGTAAATGAACACTTTCCCTCATCCTACCGTCACAGTTGCCGTCACAATTTTCATAATGATCATTATTTTCACTTACCATCGGTTACATTATCCTCTTTGTATTAAAGACATCGATATTTCAAATAATTCTGGCACACCTTCCGGTACTTTTATAGCAACCGTATTCCGAATACACGATGAGAATAGAAGTACTCGAGTAATGGAACAGGATCGGTTGAGACGCCACCGTCTAGTTTCCCCACCAAAATGTCCGAACTAGACGGTTAGGTAAACGGGCCCTAATTAAGAAAAGCTTTATATGCATGTAATGTATTACGATAAAAGGAGTAAAAAGCAAAATGGATGCTAATTCTGTCAAATGGCCATGCATAACATATTTCTTGGCGGGCCTGGTCGGACTAGTCCTGGCCGAGTAGGTTCCGATAATCCATCCCGTCGGTTTAATTTCCACTATTAGACTAGACTTGACTTTCGACTAGACTAGATGGCCCCGTCCAGTCTTCCGCGGACCATTCGGAACCCTAGCTCACCGTATCAACTTATTGATGAGGTTAGTAGAGCGAGAGATCACTATCGTACATTCTCTAGAATAGTCGAACAATCGTCCTGCTAGAGTCAACAGACTAAATTATTATCATAATCCTCGATTATAAACCCGAGCCCTGCGTTCTGGGTTGCTGTGGCTCTCTGCATAGTGTTGAGTATTCATCTGTGCCACTGCGCATCCCTCTTGTTTCCCCTGCAATAGCAGTGTTGGAAATCTGGTTTGTTCTATCTGATGGACTGTAAAAGCGCATATTCGCATCGCACCTGGTGCGAAAGATTTCCGATTTTAATAATTTTTGATGACACTGCCCAACATGTCCCTCAACTTAGTTTTGGAATTAGAGCTTTCGCAAAGTAGATAAAATATTAATTTTTCTCTAATTGAAATTGGCATTGGTTTTTATGATTAAAGAAAAGAGCATGTGGGAGTGGGTTTTGACTCAATAAAATTACAGGATGATCATATATACCCTCTAAAAAAGGTTTCAATAGGGTAACTTTTTGGTAGGAAACTGCTGGCGATCAAATGAATGAAGAACTGGGCGGTTAATCCCTTGCCGCATCCCAATTGGCTGTTCCAAGTTGCTTTAGGATATTGATAAAGACTCAGTACGTAGCGTCACGAGTGTTGAAGCCGGAGAGACCGAGCGGGGAACCGATTTCTAGTAGTTGTATGTCCCTGATTGGCCACATCGTCGAAGTTTGGTTCCAATAGCCAATATATTTTCACCGCTACTAAGCGCCCCTGAAGTTTCTAGGTAGTAGATAGACAACAATTGCAGTACCGGTGTTGTGACCTGCCCTGGGGGTGGAAACATAGGAGGGGACAACGTAAAAAAATTCTCTTTGGCGGGGAATTGAACCCCGGTCGTCCGCGCTCAGAGTTAACTGACAGGCGGAAATACTAACCACTATACTACCAAAGACATTGTCTAAACTTTGCAGGCAGGGTAGATAACCTACTTTACTGCTTACCGAAAATACGGCACAACCGGGGATTTGGCGAGTGTAAAACTACTTAGGGCCCGTTCACCAATAGACGGCCGTCAAGGAACCGGAGACGGTGCTGACCTTCAAGGGAGGCTAAAGGGTCGAAAAAGAGGGGTAAGGAAGATTGATGCGTATGTGTTTACCTAATATAGTGTGTAGTAGTATGAAAAGGTTGATCCACAAACGTGAGGTGTGCAACCAGGTAGCTTTCAATTCTCACTGTGCTCGACAACCGACATATTGGACTGACGAACAATGCTCTCTTTCAATCAAACAATGAGAATTTTGATATTAAACTTATCCTAAATTATGAGAGAAGGAATCAGTGATTGTGCAAGGAAAATAAAGCTTATTCATAACTTCTCTTGTTATTGAAGGCATGGGAGGTTGGTGGTATTTTTGTGGTACATGTCCATGCAATAAAAAGTGATACAAAGTGGGGGGGGGGATGAATTTCGACAAAACTGCAGAACTTTATGGCAAATTAAGACATTGTGTACACGTGACATCTTTATAGAAAAATATACACCATGGTCTATAACGAGAGACAGGCATCGTGAGCAGGGAATCAAGTCAACCAAAACACAAAAATATAAACATTTATCATGAGCCTATAGAAGAAAGAAAACAGAATTTTAACTTAGGTAAAGAGGTGAAGGCAAAGTTAAAGGGTGAGCAAATAAGGAAAACATAACTACCTATTAGCAAACTAGTGGAAGCTTCATCATAAATCCCTACGGTACTATGCCAGAAAGCATTTTGCAAGCTGTCATGGCGACAACTCCTTCATCTCTAATAACTTATCCTCAGGTTGTTTAGGAGTGACAGTGATCTGTCAGAGTCGCAAATCATAAGCAGTAAATTTTTATCTTGTCGGACTCCAGTTCCTATTCTACTTTGGCCTTCTTGCCACACTATGTGTTGGAGTAGGAGTCTGTGTCTGAGTCTGAGTTTGAGTCTGAGTTTGAGTCTGAATTCTAATTCCAATTTCTGTATTATTCTTTCTGTCTTTAATTTCTTAAACCAAGTAACAAAAAGTATTGTAGCTTGATTATAGACACTGCCTCACAGGCCAAGTTCTCAGAAATCCTATCAGGCACCAGTGTTCTCAACGGTGTAGGGGCCCGACAGGGCCCCGAGGACGGACTGCCAAGAGCCCGGGACCGGACGGGACGGCAGAAAATATGCCGTCCTCGGCTGCAAAGTCTAAAGACGGCCCTCTTTAGCGAGGACGACGGGCCCGGCAATCTGAGACACTACTATGCAGTGTGTGCATGAAGACTGCGGGTTTGTTGTGGGAATCGCAGTCAACAGTGGGGGACGACAGGGGATTGAAGGGGACTGCGGGGGGGGACTGCGGGGGACTGCGACTAACGACGGGTGACGGCCGGCAATCGTAGTCCCTATGAAGAAACGCCAGGGATGGCAGATGACGGCAGGGGATAGTGGACCACAGCTTCGCTCGTTCTACACCACCACAAACCCCCCAACAAATAAGGCCACAAGCTCATACACGAAAATGGGGAAGAGCAAAATTTTCTGTTCTTCCTCCCCTCCCTTCCCAGATGGCAATTGCGCAATCGGCAATTAATGTAACGGCACTGAAAACCGCCCTACTCAGGCCCCCAAGCCGCGACCCTATCCGCGAAAGGCAAATGAAGATGTCTAGTGCGGCAAAATGGCTTACGCAGGCGGAGCAGCGATGAGGAGGAGGATTCAGAGAGCAGTAAGGCGGCTGAATTGGTTGAGATAAGTACTTTGGCACCGGAGGAGGGCTCGAGGTCTGCTATGAAGAAGACGGAGGGGAAGCTTGCTGAACCTGATTCTGCCGAGGAGGAGGAATCCGGTGACTGCGATTCCACCAGCGGTGGCGAAGAAGCAGAGGGGGAGGAGGTTTCCGACATCCCCTTCTCCGACATCCCCTTCTCCGGCATCTCCGCCTTAGACCTAGACTGAAACACGGACCACCCCCCGCAGCAAAAACTAACCACAAACACTCGCGATCTCACCGCCCCCCTAGCACGTATATCCCTCCCGCATATTCTCCCCTTCTCCGAAACCCTGCTCACTACCACCCCAAAACCCGCCATCACCCCAGACATCCACGAGGGCCTAACTCTTGAGCTCACATTCTTCAGGCAAGCCCACAGCGCGGCCAACAAGTGTCGCGCCAAGATCCTGGCGGAGGGTGGACGGTTCAGTCGGCCTGTGGACTACCTAGCTGGATGCTGAAAGACGATGAGAACATGGGGAAGGTACAGCAGAAGTTACTAGATGAGGTGGCGTGAAAGCGCACAGCGCGGGAGACGCGCAAGCAGCGAGATTTGAAAAAGTTTGGGAAGAAGGCGTAGTGAAGTTGGAGGAGCGGGAGAGGGGGAAGATGTTGGAGAGGGTTAAGGTTTTAAAAATGAGTATGTTCCCTTTCTCCTTACTTTCCTTACCAGATGGGTGGTAATTAATTGGGGAGTACATGTAGGGAGACAAGGCATGGAGGTAGAAGCAACCACTGGGGCTGATATGTTTGATGTAGCCCTCGAAAAGGTTGCCAAGGGTCATCGCGGTACCACTGGGGGCGGCATCACCACAAGTGCCAGAAGAAGGACCAAAAACACGACTCTGGCGGTAGGGAGAAGTTTGCCAAAAACACCAATGCCAAATCCTCCGATGAGCTTTCCGGCTTCTCGCATAAGAAGAACAAGGCTCAATTCACCGGAATTTAAGAAGAGGAAGCCTGCTATGAGGCTAGGTAAGAGCAAGCGTGCCGGTGGCGGCGGCTGCGGCGGTCGGAGGAGGCAGATAGGCAACGGATGGACAGATGGACAGATGGACAGATGGGTAATTAATTGTACAGCGTCCCGGCTTGCGGATTTGGAATTACAAAAGTTTGAGTGGAACAGAATTGTATCTCCTATCATTGGAACTATTACGGAGAGGCTCAAGCCCTCACCTAATCGCCCCTCTCCCACCCTCTACGAAAATCCAATATTACAAACCCAAATCCCACAAAATCAACTTGAATCAAGAGGGGAGCACTACTGCGCCGGTGGCAAGAAAGCCGCGGACAAACCCCGTGAACAAGAGCATAACAAATAAACATCGACCACACAATCCACTCAGCACAGACACCGCCAGCAAAAATAATGTACGCAACCCACCAGTACTAGACTCAGCTCCCACTACTCAACCTTGTGATGATCAGTACGTGGTATGCCGAGAGCGCCATGGCAGCTAGCAACACATGGGGGATTGCCAATTCTCCAATGACGTGCCCAGCACCGCCGTAGATAGCCTATATACCAGAGCAGATGAGGACGGTCAACGCCGGGGTCACGAGGAGGAATAGCGGGATGCTGGAGATCGCCCAGTATCGGAAGATGCCCACGTTCCTGACTTAGTTAATCTCGGGCTAGAAAGTGGGAGGAGGAAGACTGGAAAACAAACCAATACCGCTCCTGAAAAAAGAGGTAAATTCTAGGAACAGTGTCGTCATACCAACTCCTAACCTCCTCTGCACCCGCATCAGTAAGACAGTACCTCCCGTCAGCAACCCACTGCGGAAACGCCAATCCAACCCCCACCTCTCACTCACCCTTCCTCCTCTCCAGCCATCAACCTTCACCCAGCCCTCCAAAAATCCAGCAGAAACGCCGCACCGTTCGTCCACCCATTACTCCACACCATGGTGGCCAAGAACATCCACCTGCCAGCGACAGCCACGAAGCCATGCACATAGCAGTACAACCCCGAGGTCAGGAGGGCAAACAACAACTCAGTATACGTCGCTAAATGGAATAGCCCAGCGGGTGAGATGACGTGCAAGAGCCCCGCTACCAGTGGTAATTTTTTTTATTTCAAGGGGAGACTTAGCGCGCAAGGGCTAGAGCACCGCTATTGGCCGCGCTTACACGAGGTTGGTCAGGAGGAGGGCAGAGAGGGTGTAATCATAGGGCTCTGGCAGATCTAAGTTAGATACTTGAGTGCCGGAGGAAAGGCTAGTGATTATTAGCTCCCCCATCTCCAGTGACTGAAGGTGCCCCATCAGACTCCACAGATCCCCTTGACAAAGGCATATCCTAAAGTTTCTTCTTGCTCGATACCAGAGCCGCCTTGGGCTGCATTGACGAAGTAGATTGCAACTCCAAAAAAAAACACCCAGAGAGCCAAGACTAGGGAAATGGAAAGTCTTCAGTGTGTGCTGGGTTTTCAGCTCACCAGGCGACAAGGGGAGCCAAAGTACCAACCACCAACCTGAGCCCTGCATTAGCCTCTCGCACTTCGATAGATAGTGCCAGAGGAATTTCAACAGATGTTTTTCTGCGATTTTGCTGATGCAGAGTAAGGAGGTTAGGTTATGTGCTTTAGTTTGTTCGCGCAGCTCTGGAGTGGGGGATAGTGGAGGGGAAATCTATACCTGAGAAGTATGAGTTACCCACCTCCATGTAATCTTTGTTTGAGAGTTCTTCGTGCAGTGGTGGGTTCTATCGAAGCAGCAAAGTCCCAGGTTTACATACAGTTTCAACCATGGAATTTCGGATGGAGTTGCAGGATCTCTCTTGCCTCCCTGCTGTCACTAGTTCTGTCTATTAGGTGTTTGTTGAGAATTTCATTCCCAAGTAGATCTATTCTCTATAGCTTTCGCTGATATGAGTCTAAAACTCCATGGCAGAGTAAGAGTATATCATCTAAGAGGAGACCCTTCTTGGCGTTGCAAGGGGTGATATTCTTTGAACCCAGTGCATGGGATAAGGCAGCAAGTGTATTGAGGAAAGTAGAGCATTTATCTCAAAGTTGTAGAACATTCTATTCAGTGTTCCTAACCGTCCAGTCCGTCCCTCTTCGGGGGAGGACCGGACGGACTACGGCTCATAGTCCCTCTTTTTGGGGGTGCTAGGACGGACTACGCCCGGGAAGGTGAGGACCGGACGGACTATAGGGGACTATAGTCCCGGCGCTTGGACCTCCTGTACTAGCCAAGCTGAAATCATACACCTCCAAACAAATTCTTTTCACATCATGAGACATCACTCTTGCAGTCCCCAGCTGTCCACTGCCGTCTCCCGTAGTCCCCTGCCGTCCCTGGCGGTCCTCACCCTTTCCCCGCCGTCCTCAATAGTCCCTTGCCGTTCCCTGCAGTCCCCCATCGTCCACCCCCTGCCCTGAACTAAAATGTCTCACACGGTAGGGCCCGCTGTCCTGCCCAAAGACTGCCGTCCTGCGCTTAGGCCGCCCTGGACGGACTACAGATAGCCGTCCCATCCCGTCCGGGGCTCTTGGCAGTCCCCCAGACGGTTAGGAACACTAATTCTATTGAAGTTCACTAGCTATGAATTTCCTTCCATAGCAACCATATTCCAAGTGTCACCCCCATACTGTAACTGTATGACACCATATGACTACCTCAGGCTTATGTAATCGTCCAGGAGGGACAAGCCTTCTAGGGATTCCATTCTAAGGCTCAACATGCACCCAGTCTGGGCTGTCTCAACCATGAAACCATTTCATGGGGCTGTTCCGCTAATCGGGGAATATCTGTACCATTGCCTGTGGTTCTTTGGGAAATAAGGGAGTTAGTAATGCTGAAACTTATCATCTGGGGCAAACTTTGCGCTCATGACTTTGCTGCCTTACACGGGCAACACTTTGTGAGATGTTAATCTGAGAACCTATCCAGCATAAAATGGTTAGTCATGGTAATCTTCTAAGTATCATAATATACTCACTCTTGCCTTTCGACCTAGAGTTCGCGATAATTAACTGCGAGTGATTCTTGCTCCATTTTCTCATACAAGTATGTACCACCTTGTCACAAATTTCATCAGAATACCTTGTACCCTAACTTCCTGTGTAACTTCCTCATTGCAAACCGCTTACTTCTAACAGTTTCCCTTCCCTGAAATCCAAATAAATGCCTTGCGCTTATCATTAGCTTGTTCTACCTGCTTGTCCTACACTGTCCCTAGATTGACCATTGGAAGATTATCGTTTATGCCGATCGAGAAACCTTAATTTACTAGGTATTTCAGAAGTCAGTTCATGGCTTGAATAATTTTGCCTGACCTGTAATCTCTTCATAATTATTATATAGCATACTGAGGCTTTGTTTCCCGAACCAATAGTTGATTTGCCCATGTCGGCAGATGGTTACCTATCGGGTTTTGATGAACTAAACATCATTGCGACACTTATCGTGCACTTTCTCAGGAACAGGTTTGAAGTAACGGCATCTCACATCGTTGGTGACTAGATATTTAGTCCTATACTGGTACTGTGGCGTATGAAATTGTGTTTACAGCTACAGCACTCTACATATAGATAGTTCTTTTATTAGCCCGTAGCAGGGTTCCGAATAGTCGGCGGAAGACTGGACTGGACTAGCTAGCCAGGTCGAAAGTCAAGTCTAGTCTAATGGTGTAAATTAGACCGACTGGACAGTCAGGGTTATTGAAACCGACTCGACCAGGACTAGCCCGACCAGGCCCGCCAAGCAATAGGATATGCTATTTTTATCACAATATATTGCCTTCAAATAAAGCTCTTCTTAATAAAACTTATGTAGTGCCTCGCTTTGATTAGGAGTGGCCAAAATAGGGTCTCAAGTATCGAACTATCTTTGGTGCATTAAGTGAGTGATATTACATGACCGCTTGGCCCGATATAGGGTATTCGATGCGACTTATCAATCGGGTAATTGCATTTCTGTTGCGAATTGTATCCCTGAAGGCGATAAACTTGTATTGCTAAGAGGGAGAGAGAGAGCGAGCAGAAAAGAAAAGAAAGCGTCAACACAACAAGGAAAGACCACCACTGGGAAATCATCCGACTGCGGAAAAGCGTACGCAGCACTACCACCACCCGGTACTCGTAATGTCCTGACGTTTGTGAACACAACTGCTATTGCATACCGCCAAAATTCAGCTTTTTTGCGCTAATCTTGGCATCATGCAATAGCAGTTGTGTTCACAAACGTCAGGACATTACGAGTACATGTTCTACGCACATCTATTGTAACAATTTCCACCACATGCTACCCTCTCCAAGATGTCCTATCAACCTCTATTGAGGACCTGTTGATTTATCCCATGGCAAGCGGCTTTAAAATCCTACTATAGCTTGGCCTGGGTGCCGTTCTGACTCTCATACGATCTTTGATAAAGACTGGTCTGGGACCAGTCCAAACCGGACCAGACCACCCAAGTTAGTCGGGTCCAGTCATCGACATCAACCAGGACGGGCCAGTCTGGTCCTGCCTCCAAGACTTGACCGGTCGGACTGTTCGGAACCCTGGCCCGTAGACAGGTAGTTAGTATGGTGCACGAGATGGGCTAGCTTGGGATTACGTGATTTGAACAGGGGGGCGCAGGTTTATAAATGCCCGTAGGTAGATACAGGGGCAAGAGAGAAGACAACAACAGTTGACCAGAACGACAACCTCAGGAAAAGAGGCGATTTCACAACGCAATCGTGACTTTTCTTTCTTGCTTTATCAGGAACTTCGTGATTCTATCTACTTTATTCTACTTCCGGCTGCGTAAGCGGTGATTGCCCCTCCGCTAGTATCGTTTGATTTCTTTTTGTTTCTTTTCCGTTCGTGATATCATTTCCACCGAGGGAAGTGATTCTACCGCTATCGACACCCTTTCCCTTGTGGCCCGGAATCAACATTTCAGTACTAAATGCTTATTTTCCAGTTCCGAGCTTCTGGAACAGTCACGAATGCCAAGAGCCACAGAACCCCCCAGCAGCCCGAACCTCTCCGCTATCGTATATAGCACTGCATCGTCCACCCCTCCACACTGATTTCCTTTCATCACCCGGTACTCCAAACACCTTTTTTTAATCCCGTACAGCCTTTGCTGTTTCACCGAAAAACTCTTCATCTTTCCAACTTTGATTGTAGGTAGATTTTTCGCCAGTTATCCCTAGCCTTCCGGTCCTATATTAATCGGGCTCACTCCCCTGTTCCAAACCACCCAACACCCCCCATACCTACCCCCTCTAGATCTTTTATGGATCCGGGAATTGTACCAAAAGTCATCAGGACTTTATGGTACGTGTCGGGTGAATACGATACCCATCTCCCAAAATCTCCTACCAATTCTGAGAGCAAAAACTAATTTACCTTAAATATGTCTACAACAGGGACTAAAGCCTCAGTAGGCATCGTATTAAGCAAGGTTTCGGTCCACTAGAACCCAGCTCGAGCTTGCCGACCATGGACACGGGAATGTCTGGCCCGATGATTACGCCTCTTTCTCCAACCTTCAATTTTGACCCTAGGGAGATATCGGATTACATCACCCAGGTCCTCCAGCTGATGGACACACAGGATGCTTATGGTATCCTTGCAGGTGTCCATCAGCACGGAGGACCTACCGTTCCAACCTTTATTTTTGGATTGCCACAGTACAACATGAGAGAGATCATCCTCCCTCCAACCCCCCACAGTCTTCCCATTTGGATACGTGACGATTGTATTTTGCCTATGAACCAACTAGAAACCTCCTGGGCAATGGAACCTGTGGTTGAACCGCAAATATTGACATTAGAAGGATGCTCAGTCGGCATTAAAAGTATGCATACCATCCGAAATGTCCCTTTATTTGAATTATTTTCTAATCACAAATCAGGGAGCATCCTGGAAGCTGGGAGTTTTGGGGGGTTCTTGAAAAATCCCTTGACACCAGACGTACTCTTCGGCCTCACGGCTGCCCACAGTATTCCCGGTGGCCTTATCGGAATGCCTGTCTGCTCTCCCTCAACCCTGGAGGTGACCAGTAGAATGAAAAGATTACTCCGATACGCCACCTTCTCCCCCCCCACCGACCAACTCCATATTGTGTCTGAAAAAGAGTCTGAAGTTCTCGATTTAATCGACAGATTTCAATTTAACCATTCTTCCCCTGGTGTCAAGTTCCTCGATCCTAATAACAATATGCAATTCAAAACTGGAGTACTCAGTGGAAGTGATTTGGGAGTTATTGTCCGTTCCCATTTCGGAACCAACAGTCGCCTCCTCTACCAGTATGACCAGTACCTAAAACGATGTTTGCTTCCACATTTTGGTGCCATTGTGGACTCGCGTACCAGAATCGATTGGGCAATATTTACCTGCAATTTGAGTCGGTATGCTTCCTCTGCTTCTTATGCTTACTTTTTATTTTAAATCTTACTAATTCTGCAAAAATCACGAAGATATGGACGAAATATTTACCAAGGTGACATGGTGGCAGAGATCGGTGATTTGTACCCCGGGGCCAGTGTTGAAAAAGTCGGACGCTCAACAGGGGCCACACAGGGAGTGGTCAACAGTGTTATGCTCCAACACTGGGAGAACGGTGCATCTACACATGAAGTTGCCATTATCGGACGTGGTGATGAAGTGTTTGCAAACCAGGGTGACTCAGGGGGCTGTGTTTTAACCCAGGAGGGTGGGAAATATAAAGCCTCTGGCATGATGATCGGAAAGGTCAAACAGAGTAATATTTGCTTTGCTACTCCTTTGCGTTTGATTTTGAAGATGTCAGGAGACTATCAATGGGCTTAAACCATCATCGGTTGTTCGCCAAAGCTTGGTCATGTGGTTCACTTCGCTGTCATTGGTTATGGTGCCGTTTGTTTCCCCTACTCTGTTTCTTTTCGCCTCTTTTCTCTTCGCTCATCTCAATTAGCTCTTTCTACACAGTGAACAAATCCAACTAAATTGTTCTTAACGCAACTCTCATTTGACCTTTGGTTTCTCTTGTTCTTGCATTCAGTAAAGTTCTTCCTATACGACCTGTATCGATTGACTGGCTTGCGGAAAATTCTTTCTGCCCACCGGTTAAAGTACTGGACCATCCACTGATCATTTCCAATACGCTCCTACCCTCTGCTCTGCAATAGACATTTCTTCTACAATTGCCAAATTGCACCTGAGAACCTTCTCTATACCTTGTAGGAAATTAGGCAGTATTTCTTGAATCGTCGCTCTAAACGCGAGTCGGTCAGACACTGTCCATCAGGGTGAGGGGAGAGGTCAGGTCATGGATAGCCTATCGGCTGGGAAAGAGCAAGACAGAGCGTGATACGCATGGACGGGGGGTCATTGCAAATTATAGGGTAGTTGTAAGGTGTACGTGTACTTATTCTAATCAACCACTTTTACCCATTTACGGGTGGCGAGGGCGATTAACTGTTGACCCGATGAGGAGAGTTTCTAGATTATGGAAGATTGTGGACTTTTCACTGTTATCCTCAGTGTTCTCAATAGTCTGGCCGGGTCAAGTCTTTGAGGCAGGGCCAGGCTCATCAGTCCTGCTGGATGTCAATGACAGGACCTGACTAACTCGGGTGGTCCGGTCCGGTGCAGACTCTTCCCAGACCGGTCTTTATAAAGATTGCCTAGTCATGTAATATCACTCACCGCCCGCAGAGGAAAATTGTTGGAATTTGACCACATGTGCGGAAGTGAAATCGTGAAGACTTTTGCGTAACTTCAACTCGCAGTGATATTCTTCTGCTCGCTTGCCTAACCAAAAGGAAGAGAGGGCCAAACGGCCAAACATATATAGGGAACTTCAGTGACCTCATCTCTCATGAGAAAGAACCTGTTCCCCTCATCAGCCCATAACACATGATGACTTTCAGCCCAGTGGTATGCGCCTCCTAACCTGGAGAGCGCTAAGAAGCCTAGCCGATGCGAAATAGCCGCCGTATAATCAAGAACCAATCAAGGATATCTCACCACCACATAAGAGACCCATAGGACAGAATGCCATAGGAAAGAAATGCTTGTGACAAAGCTGTGGTTTGAGGACAATGGAAGACTTGGACAGTGACACGAAATTCAGCAAAATTTTTGATACTCGTGAACCTATTTCCGCCGCCCCTAATCGAAGCGATGCACTATCTCTATTCCGACTCTCCTGCTTCTACGGTATAATCTATGGAAACGATGGGTTGAATTAAGAAAAGCTTTATTTGTACGGGATATAAGACTACTCTACTGCCAAGCCCCCACGACCATTCTTCCAAAGAAATTCATGAAAGGGAAAGTCCACAGCTTCACTCGTTCTACACCACAAACCACCCAACAAATAAGGCCACAACCTCATACACGAAAATGGGGAAGAGCAAACTTGACTGTCCTTCCTTCCCTCCCTTCCAGATGGCAGTTGCCCAATCAACAGCTAATGTAACGGCACAGAAAACCGCCCTGCTCAGGCACCAAGGCCACGGCCCTATCCGCGAAAGGCGAATGAAATGGTTTACGCAGGCAGAGCGGCGATGCGGAGGAGGGTTCAGAAAGCAGTAAGGTGCCTGAATTGGTTGAGATAAGTAGTTTGGCACCGGAGGAGGGCTTGAGGTCTGCTATGAAGGAGGGGAAGCTTGCCGAGCCTGATTCTGCCGAGGAGGAGGAAGCCGATGACTCCAATTCCGCCGTCGGTGGAATTGAAGCAGAGGAAGAGAGGTCCCCGACATCCCCACCCCCGGCATCTCTCCCTCAGACCTAGACTGAGACGCAGACAACCCCCCACCAAAAACTAACCACAAACAACACCCTCGACCTCACCGCCTCCCTGGCAAGTATATACCTCCCGCATATTCTCCCCTTCTCCGAAACCCTGCTCACTACCATCCTGGAACCCGCCGTCATCCCAGACATCCACAACGACCTAACCCCTGAGTTCACATATACAGGCAAGCCCACAGCGCCGCCAACGAGTGTCGCGCCAAGATCCTGGCGGAGGGTGGACGGCTCAGCCGACCGGTGGGCTACCTCGCTGAGATGCTGAAAGACGATGAGAACATGGGCAAGATACGGTAGAAGCTACTAGATGAAGCTGCGGGGGAGCGCCAGGAGCGGGAGGCGCCTAAGTAGTGAGTTTTGAAAAGGTTTGGGAAGAAGGTGCAGATAGCAAAGTTGCAGGAGCGGGGGGGGGGAAGAAGGAGATGTTGGAGAGGGATAAGGTTTTGAAGAGGAGTATGCTCCCTTTCCCCTCACTTTCATTACCTGATGGGTGATAATTGACGGGGGAGTACATGTAGAAAGTCAAGGTGTGGAATTAGAAACAACCGCTGAGGCAGATATGTTTGATGTAGCCCTTGAAGAGGTTGTCAAGGGCCGTCGCGGTACCACTGGGGGCGGCATCAACCACAAGCGCCAGGGGAAGGATCAAAAGTACGGCTTTGGCGATAGGAAGAAGTTTGCGATGAGCACCGATGCCAAATCTTCCAGTGACCTTTCCGGCTTCTCGTATAAGAACAAGGCTCAATTCACCGGCACTAAGAACATGAAACCCACTATAAGGCTAGGGAAGAGCAAGCGTGCCGGTGGCGGCGGCCGTCGGAGGAGGCAGATAGATCACGGATGGACGGATGAATGGATGGATAATTAATTGAACAGCGTCCCGGCTTCCGGATTTTGAAATTAAAAAAGTTTGAATAGAACAGAATTGTATCTCCCATCATTGGAACTATTACGGAAAGGCCCAAGTCCTCACTCAACCGCCTCTCTCCTACCCTCTACGAAAACCCAATTTTACAAACCCAAATCCTACACAATCAAGAGGGGAACACTGCTACTCCGGTGGCAAGAGAGCTGCGAACAAAACCCCCTGAACAAGAGCGTAACAAACCATCCACCCCACAATCCACTTAGCACGGGCATCGCCAGCACAAATCATGTACGCAACCCACCAGTACTAGACTCAGCTCCCACTACTCAACCGTGTGATAATCATTACGTGGTATGCCGAGAGCGCCATGGCAGCTAGCAACACCTGGGGGATAGCCAATTTCCCACCAACGGGCCCAGCGCCGCCGTAGATAGCCTATATACCGGGGCAGATGAGGACGATCAGCGCCGGCATCGCGAGGAGGAATAGCGGGATGTTGGAGATTGACCAGGATCGGAAGATGCCCACGTTCCCGACTTAGTTAATCTCGGGCCAGAAAGTGGGAGGAGGAAGACTGGAAAACAAACCAATACCGCTCCTGAAAAAAGATGTAAATTCTAGGGACAGTGTCGTCATACCAACTCCTAACCTCCCCCGCACCCGCATCAGTAAGACAGTACCTCCCGTAAGCAACCCGCTGCAGAAACGCCAATCCAACCCCCAATCCCCAACCCAACCAACCTCCCCACCGCCCCCCACCTCTCACCCACCCCTCAAAAAATCCAGCAGAAACACCGCACCGTTCAACCGCCCATTGCTCCACGTCATGGTGGCCAAGAACACCCATGTGCTGGCGACAACCTCGAAGCCATGCACATAGCAGTACAACCCGGGAGGAGGTTAGGAGGGCAAACAATAACTCGCTGTATGACGCTGAAAGGAACAGCCCAGCGGGTGAGATGGTGTGCAAGAGCCCCACTACCAGTGATTATTTTTTATTTAAAGGGGAGACTTCGGACGTAAGGCGTAGAGCACCGCTGTTGCGCGAGGTTGGCCAGGTAGACGGCAGGGAGGACGTAATCATAGGACTGCGGTAGATCTAACCTACCTACCCCAAGAGATGCGAGACCGGGTAACCCACTAGTAACATAAGCGAAAAAAAGGTAACTCTGTTGCCAAGAAAATATGGTAGGCCTTCAACCACCAAAGCATTTTCAACCACCAGTCTAACGAGAATCATGGCTCTATTAGGTGATAGATTGGGTTATTCTCTATACACTAATACAGAGAAAATTGAATTATCACAAGTTTTTTCACGGAGATATAAGGGTTTAAAATGTTTAAAATTTCGATGAAAAAAATCAATGTCTATAATAGGTTAATTACCGTTAACCTCCATAGTGAGGACAGTTAATTCAATATTTGCAAGTACCTTAACCTGTGAGTGAAGCCAGTCTTGGCAAATTGACCTCCTATTAATGCCTATCAATGAATGTCCGCTCGTTCCGACCAGAGAGTTCCCTCACCATATGCGGACCAACAAGCAAACCAAAATACCGCAAAAACTCGATAGACCCACTATCGGGGATCTTAACATGAGTCACCTTCTAAACCGCAATGGGTTTAGGAGAGTAGGTTAACAAAATTGCGAATACAAGTTAACGAGATTCTGTAAGCTTGACTACCCTGTCTGGATAACACTATTCCTTCTCGAGGTGTTTTGCCTCTGATCAGGGTGATCCGAGGTCGATGGGCTTTAGTGGATCTATCGAGTTTTTGCGGTACTCTAGCGATAGTGACCTGCATAGCGCGCATCGTGCAAAGTACCCCATGTGGACGAATTCCACCCCTGACAGTTACCGCAGGCTTCTCCTTCCCGCCAAAGCAGGGACATGGCGCATACGGTACCGTACCGTAAAAACTCGAATAATTGGCCCATGTGCTATGTAGTCCGAAATTTCCTCCCTTGGAAAAGGGGCGAAAAAAACACACCAGAAATCTGCCCCCCCGAGACAGATAAAAAAGAAAAAAATTCAGACCTTATCATACTAGGAGAGGCAACTCCAACGTCCTATCACAGTGCAGGGGCCAATTATTCGAGTTTCTACGGTACTTACTCGCTAGATCCACCATCGGGAACCTGGACTTGGCACAGGTCTCAGGAGCAATATGCCAAAAAATGGGTGACCGGACGTGATGCCAAAATTGAAAAGAGAAAAACCTTTCAAATATGATACCATGGAAAACATGGGGGGCACCTTTAGAATACCATTCTTGGCGAAAACATACCATCACAAGGTTTGATGTTACGAGGAACCGCAAAATATTTACCAATGCACACACTTTCCCCTCACCATGTGATGCAAAAGTAATTTAAAAAATAAGATAAAAAATTCAAGAATCACTTGAGACCTGCTGGTATTTTTCTGAATTTTCTCCATGACTTTTTGATATAAACTGAGGGGTAGAAGGAGGTTGTTTATTGTGGGCCGGTGGCATGGTAGTTCTTTGAATAGGTTTCACTTTTTGGATGGCATATTTCTCAGTCCACGGTATCCGGAAGGGTTTCACGCCAAGAGCATGGTATTGAAGAGGTTCACCCGTGTGGAAAAATAAATCTAAGGCCGTGTTCGGTTGTAATGGGACCGTTCCGGTGGGCGACGGGTTTCGACCGTTTCTGCTCTGAAAATGACCTTCTCCCCGTTTTTTCAAACGTTCATCTATATAGGACAACACAACGGTCCCATCACAACCAAACAAGGCCTCAGACATTGAGTAAATTTACCCATTTATCACTTTATTTGTTAATTTTTCTTCACTGTTTAATAATGCCCAAGGAGAGTAATAGTTCCATACAATGGTTTCACTTTTTCAATGGCATATTTCTCGGTCCATGGTATCCAGAATTTTTTCTAGTTTTCTAGAAATTCTAGCCAAGAGCATGGTTGTGAAAAGGTTCACCCCTCAGACGAACATCAAGCCCTCGCTATGGAAATCTCCTTCACGAAGTGCGGGATCTTTGCATACTGCCAAGGAGGGAAACCTCTTGACATATTAACTGGATCAACTGGACCTCATGCAAGGATGTTGGAGTTGCCTTGCTGGTAAGGCCTGGCTTATTTTATTTTATTTTCCGGTGGGTTTTCGCTGTGTGCTCGCCCCCCCCTATCCAAGAGAGGGAATTTTGGACGACCAGCGTGCAGTCCAATTGAATGAGTTAATAATATGGTATGATATGAGCAAGAGAGAATAAGGGCCGCTAATACCCCCTCTAGTTCCCACTTGGCTTTAGGTACTCGAGTACAGTACTCAGTTTTTCTACAGTCTGGACTGCAGCTATTAGGGGAATTTAGCTGGTTCAGCGCATTGGTCGCTAGGCCAAGAAAACGCTGAAAAGAGTTTAATGAGAATAGCGAAGGACTTTTCGGTCACCCCTCGGTGGTCCAAATGCCCACCTAGAATCTGCATTGTCTTTAAATGCTTCTCACAAAACAATGGATGGTCCTGTGATGGATATCTGAAGTGGAAAATAATGCCAAATACAAGTTAGAATCGGCAAAAAAGTATGTTGTTGAATCTTGTTGAAGGGAAAAAGAGAGGGTGAAATGTTTTGTTTGGATATAAATTGAGGTTAGTGTGGTTTTAAAATTTTACACATGATAACGAGGCGATTGTAATCCAAGTGGCGTAAATGGAGTACCGCACTATCAGGCGATACTGCAACAGGGCAGGCTCGAAAGCATAAGGATGATTGTTAGAGTTTGTTGGCGCATTTATGGCTCCTGGGCCGATGATTTATCCGTACCATCGGGTTTCTGGCATAGAGCGTCCGCCGACTCAAATATAGGGGATTAACCTGTTGGGAGTACGGGCGCGAAATGGCCCGCGAAGGCATTACCGCTTTCAATGTTACCATCCTGAGAGGATTTAGGGCCCAGGGCGTGGTACAGCCGCGTTCGCAAAATTCTCGTACCCCCCCTTGTACCTCAAGAACAATACCTATTTACAACAACAGGACAACAAAAAGCCTTCTGATAACTATTCTTCGGATATACCCCTAGGGGCATTGTAAACTCTTATCGCCATTTATCATACCGAATAATCAAGGGAGAGGGTTAGCAAAGCGTTTCTAATTACATGTGGTACTCGGGAGGGTACGAGAACTTTGCGAACGCGGCTGTACTTAGCGACAAAGAAGAAGGAACAATGTGTGTGGTAGTCGGATTGGCGGGAGGAATATCCCTCGCGCTTTTTGGGGTCAGGTTGTAAAGGTTCTACGCTATAGGCAAATTCTCCAAGTCCCGTGCCATCAATAGCCCACAAACCGGACGACCTGACCATCAAGCAACAAGTTGGTTGGGGGGAGCAGGGGCGGAAGGAGAGCTCGCGGTTGTAGGTGATGTGCTAAAATTGTGCTCAGGCAGGGACGAAAAAATCGGATGGCTTATGGGGCGGTGAGCGACGAATGAAGGATAAATCATATACATGACTGGGCAAAAAGCCGCAGATCCTCCCCTTTTACAGTTACCACTCCATGCGATCCAGACTCTAACGCAATCTCATTGACAGCGGTCGCTAGATCAGATTACCTTTGGAGAATAAGACAGGAGCTGGGATTACCTATTACTCCATCTACAGAAACCTCCTCCGTGCAAAGTGAGCCAGTTCTGCTAAGCTGAACACGACATCTGCAGCATGGTCATAGTGTTGATCAAAGATACACTCGTAGGGAATCCGGAGCTAAGTAGATCCCAGCGGTGATTCCACCACCCTAGATGTATTGATGTTGAAATCTTGGACGCATGTCGGGACGCCGACGGGGGTCTGTCCGGTTTCGCCGGGGGCCGGACCCAACCATTCTCCAACATTCGATCCGTAACGCAAGCGGGTTCATTGTTATGCTGACCAGAATCACAAATCGTGTTTTATCGACAGAATTACTAAGCCACCACCAGGTGTCCAAGTGAAGGGAATATTCTCCTCCTGAATACCCAATTTCAATCATCACCGAAGGCCAGACACCCCCCCCCCCACCCGAGTCCCCGGCCAATCTCCTTCCATGATGCCGACCCCGGGAACCTGCAGTAGAGTTGCACCAAACCCTTCAACAGACGCGATATTATGTCCAGGAATAGAAGCGATTTTTACCACGTTCTTAAAGTAGAGATTTATGCCGACCCTAGAGTGCTCCGGCCCAGTATTTATGAGTAGGATTGCTGCATCTAATACATTCTTAAATGGCAAGCATATCGTAGTCTGCGTAATTCTCGGTCGATCACATCAAACTTAGGATTGACAACTCCGTGAAAATATAAGAAATATTCATCCGAGGTCCGGAATTGATAATCCTCTCGACTGTTCTCTCAAGCTCGCTTGCTGATCGATATTTGAACTTTTGCCGGTCTGAGATTAAGGCTGCTTGCGTCTCAAACTCAGTAGTTCCCCCGCCCTGGGCCCGGACCTGGCATCTTGGCTGATTGCACCGTGTGCAATTTCATCTGGGTCATGAGGTAGAGACATGAGGTGGTGTGAATGCCGACATGTGGGTGAGGGAATTGATTTTGCGAATGACGTAATAAGTAAACCGGAGGAGAAGAGGAGGCTCTTTCGACTCCTAAGAAGGGGGCAGTGGTTAGGTGGTTTTTTACGCAGAAATATTTGGAGAGGATGCTGATGCAAGAGGCAAATGGTGCGCGGGCTCTGGATGGGGTATTCCTGTGAGTGTTTAATGGCCACCTGGGTAATGGGTGACCCCATTTTGTGGCAACATATCTAATTTATTACAAAATACGGTTAAGGTATCACCGGATATCGAAAAATACCCCAGAACGAAAAGTTTGGTATCATACGCGGCATCACAACTTCACAACAAAATTGAAGTAAAAATTACCGGTTTACGTCTATTAACTTTCAAATAGTTAAAAAGAGTTACTACCAAGAGAAGTATCAGACTCCAAATCAGAATCAATATTTTCTGCCTCTTCTGTTACATGTGTTTCTTGTTGAAGTTTTTCGATCTTCCTGCACGGTTAATCCTCTAAGGCGTTTCTAGCACCTACCGAATGTTTCCTTGTGCCGTATTTTTCGCTACCTTAGTTGGTATTATGATCGCGGTAGCAAAGCCTCCATAATACTAGTACACAGTGTAAAGTGAGCTCCGGCTGCTGCACCCTAGATGCTACCCCCGCATTGCAAAATACCAAGACTTTTGCCTCGCCTCCCATTTTCCTGTCATGAATTGAGGGAAGCAAATCCGACTATGCTAACAGAGCTACAATCAATATGAGCAACAAATCAAGTATTAATAATATACACGGTGGAGCAAAAAGCTGCAGAACCTCCCCATTTCCAACCACCGCCCCATACACGTCCCAGGAATATTGAACCCGAACATTTGAGTCCGAAGTTAGTACGGGGTCACAAATGTGCACAGACAATCCGCCATACAAAATTTTACACCCCGTGTTCTAATCCAATATGTACGATCCAGACTCCAACGCAATCTAATTAGCGGCGGTGGTTACGCTAAAGTTAGATCAGCTTTAGAAAATGAGACAAAGGAAGGAATTACCTATGGTTGCATCATCCGAAACCTCTCCAGGGCAAACTCAATCAGTTCAGCAAAGCCGAACGGGGCATCTGCGGCATCGTCATTGTTTTGGTCAAAGATACAATTATGGGGAATCCGGAGCTCAGTAGATCTCAGCGTTGATTCCACCGCCCCTGCAGCGTTAATCTTGAAATTCTGCACACAAAGGGGGGTTTTTATAGGTTCAGGACCGCCTGACTCAATCATGCTCCAACACTCAATGCCTAATAGGGAGGTTCTGCTAAGACGGTCGTAAAGGAGTTGTGTTTTTTTCCCTGTTGTTTACCAAAAATTGGTGGAGCTTACACCAACGCTAAGAGAAATATTTTCAACCCACACCAAATTTTGTACTGTTCAGTCTGTTCTTAGCAAAACATCAGTGTTCTGACAGTGCTGCAACCTACGTAATTCGCCACAAAAATAAGAACAGTTTGTATTACTACCGTCTTAGCAGAACCTCCCTAATCCAAGTGGATTCTTGGTTACTGTGATAAGAATGATAAATCGTGTTCTATCGGCCGAGTTGATGAGCCACCACTGGGCGTCCAGGCGAAGGAAATCTTCTCCTCCTGAATATCCAACTTCGATCATCACTGAAGGCCACGCATTTCTTCCCATCCGAGTCCTTGATCCAAATCCCTGATCCCCTTCCTTACTACGGACTCCGGGAACCTGCAATAGTGTTGCACCAAACCATTCAACCAACCAGTAACCATGCCCAGGAATAGAAGAGATCTTTGCAATAATTGCAGTGTAGAGGTTATAGCCGACCCACCCGTGTTCCCGCCCAGGAGTTAGACGTAAGATTGCTTCTGACAACGTGTTCCCGAATGTCAAGCGTAGTGTAGTCCTTAGCGGGACTCGGCATAATTCTCGCCCAATCGTGTCAAACTCACGGTCAACAACTCTGTGGAAATATAAGAAATATTGATCTGCAGAGCCAGAATCCATAATTGTCTCGACTCTTCTCGCAAGCTTTCATGCAGTTTGATATTCAAACTTCCTCTCAGCAGAGAATTGTGCACCTGGCATTTCAAACAAGGTAGTTCCCCCGCATGCCGCACCGGCCCCAAAGCCTTGGGAGATTGAACCGTGTGCAATTTCATCTGGGTTATTAGGCAGAAACATGAGATAGCCTGACTAAAGAAATCAGGGTGAGGGAATCGCCTTTGTGGATGATGTATGATGTGAGCCAAAAGCGGAAGCGAGAGCTTTTTGGACAGGTAAAAAACGGGTGGTGATGGGTTTTATCTTTTGTTGTGGATATATACCAATCGTATTCGTGAATGCTAGTTCAAGAAGAATAAAGTGTATGAGGGAGAGAGACTGTTCGGTGACTTCTATTCCAACAATCGAGTGTGAACCAAGCTTCTTAAATACAAAACATATGGACCCCTCTTGCATAAGCATCATACGATTTCCGCTTCTTCTCACGCCATCCAGTTACCCCTCATACCCCTCCTTGCTTCCCCGCTTTGCTACGTGTCTTACCCCTCTTTTCGCTTCCTTCACCGAGTTCCAGACTCAACGGACAATTCACCGGGATTCTTCTAGCATCTTCTTACTTCTAGTGTGGGGGTTGTTGGCGGTGAGGAATTCAAGGTGAGCGCCGGTGATTCACAATAATGGGGTGGAAAATGTGGACCGAGAAATGATAACTTTGTATTATTGGAGGACTTCCCGTAGGAATCTGGAAGAGATTTAGAAGTGGTCTTGGCATATTTTCACGCTAAAATCTAGAATATCGACTTCTAAATTCTAAATTTTCTCAAATCTGGACCAGGGGGGGGGGGGTGGTTCAGATTTGAGAAGGTTCAGAATCTGGAAACTTGCATACAATTGGTCAACCGGCCCCAAGACTACATTTCTCGACATATTATGCCCCAGTTCTCAATTCACAAAATGAAGGGCTGACAACTTATAGCAGGACACAATCCTATGAAAAATAATTTCCTACTTGTATCTATTCAACTTCATATGTGTGGTTTCAATTTTCCACAACAATCATGATCTGGAACTTTGGAAAGTCATTTTTTCCTATGGGAACAACCTGCGACCCAGATTCTCGCTCCAAGCTCCCGATTTTTCTAGATTCCTACGTGAAATCCTTCATTGAGGAGTTGTTTGGTTTCTAGATGGGCCATGAGCTCAGATGGGCCAGTCGCTGGTGACCACTTCTTTTTTTAGGGGCACGTATGGTCGCCACCTAAAACCTTCGTTTTAACTTCTATCATCGAAGTCGCTAAGAGAGAGAGAGCTATTAGGGGGATTTAGCTGGTTCGGCAACGGAGGCGCTAGGGTGAGAGAAGTGGAATGGTGGCCGAGTAGGACTTCATGGACAAAGGGGATTTAGCAAGAGGGAGATTAGGGTAACAAGAGTGGGATAGTGCGTCAGTCTATAGTATGAAAGATTTAAGAACAATTGTCCATTTACGTCATTTGGGCTACAATCGCCCAGTCATCATGTATGAAATTTTAAAATCACACTATTCTCAATTAGTCTCCTAACAAAACATTTCATCCTCTCTTTTTCCCTTCTACCAGTGTCAAAACTACATCCTTTTTTACCAATTCTACTTCAATAAATAACCTAGTTATTTATCTTTATATTCCACTTCAGATATCCATCACGAGACCATCCATGGTTTTTTGAGAAGCATTTAAAGACAAGACTTTTCGATCACCCCTAGGTAGGTAAATACCCGCCTAGAATTTGCATCGTCTTTAAATACTTCTCACTAAACAATGGATGGTCCTGTGATGAATATCTGAAGTGGAATATAAACCCAAATACCCAGGCTATTTATTGAAGTAGAATTGGCAAAAAAGGATGTAGTTGAAACTTGTAGCAGGGAAAAAGTGAGGATGAAATGTTTTGTTTGGATATAAATTGAGGTTATTGTGGTTTTAAATTTTTACACATGATCACTAGGTGATTGCAGCCTAAGTGGTGTAAATGGACTACCGCATTATCTGGCGATACTGCAACATGGTGGGCAGAGCGAGTATAAAAAGGAAAACGAGTGACAATATATGATGGCGGAGTTACATGACCGGGCATCAAGGTCTCTATTCTGACAATGAATTCCACCCCGGAGTCCTCAAGACTCTGCCCAATCCTGAGTATTGGAGCTTGCGATATCCCCTGAGGTTCGCCAGAGCACCGTCGGAGTTCCCTGACCGGAGTCGAAAAATAGATCCTACTCTAGCCCGGTTGTGTTCTAGTTATCGGAGTCGTCATAAAGATGTTCTTAGTACCAACACTATCGCTGAATACATGTAGCGCAATAGTGGTTGCAGCTCGCTACTTTATACGACTGGGCGGTGGCAGTATCGCCAGATAATGCGGTAGTCCACTTGGGTATATTTGGACGGATGCTATGCCTTGCCTCTAGTTTTATTAGTTCTAGCGCTCTGCCGGCGTATGAGGCTTCCACGGGGCTGCGTGATGTCTCCAGACCAGATAATGGTTCATTTTCCCTAGCCAATTCCTACAAAAATCAAATTGCATTGAGTTTCGCTTGATCCACCTGGTCGCGAAGTACCTGCAAGAGAGAACCTTGATGACGTCAGCACCGACGGTAAGGTACAAGGTCCGGCAAAAAATTATGAAACAGTTATTTAAGGTCAACCAGCTAAAATATATCTCTTCTCAGTACTAAAAATTTATCCCTGGCACTTGTACAATGTGGGTGCTTCCTCAGCCAAGAATACATTCTCCATTTGTCGCAGTAAAACTTTCTATGATACCATAGGATTTTCTGCCGGGGGGGTATTGCGCGTGGGGTAGCGGATAACAGGTGCCGGTCTAACTATCTATTATAGCTGATTTCAGGAAGATGTAGAGCATAGCACGCTAACTGCCACTCACGATAACTGTGTTTAATCTTGATCTTCTGGATACTGCCATACAAACTAGTCAAGCACTGTGTACACAGTTCTCCCACTTCAACCGAAAAAAACTCAGCAAACCTTACTGCGACAAATGGGGAAGGCAAATCTTGGGTGAGGAGAACAGGTATCAGGACTAGCCTCGACCTGCTCTACTCTCGAACGGAGTCGTGGAGAATTGAGCACAAGTCACTGCCGGCATGCTATTGTCAGTGGACAAAATTAACCGCCCACCAGGCAACAGAAGAAATTTCGGCCATGACAACCGCACTCCTTCACCAACCCCACAATCTTATAAACAAAATAAAAATTACAAAATAAAAATGTAAATACATGGTAGAATGCATAGTAGAAGTTGATCAAGAGAAATTTCTTCAGGTGGTGTTGGAAGTCCTCGGTGATGGGGAAGGTTGCGTTGCAATCGATCGTCGCAAGGCGGTTAATTTTGTCCACATACGATACCTACAGCAATGCACTGTACAGATCAGGCTTTTAATGAGGTTAAAGGAAACACTTCCCAGGATACATATTAGGGGGTCTCACGTTCAGAAAAGTAACTAGAAATGAGGTAATGTTTTAGCAGTTTACTGTGAGTTGGAAGTAGTCCTCTTGCATTTTTCTGACAATTTTGGGATGTAGTTTGTAAGTGTGGTGGTGGTGGTGGTGGTGGTGCTATCTGTATCAGTAGAAGTCTCCAGAGCATAAGAATATCTTAAGAGTTCACACCATTTGGCTCCTGACATGTGATAACATGATAGCTATTGTACTTTTAAATACGGCAGCCTATCATCTTGAGTTAGAGTTTGTGGCCAAGACCAGGCATAGTTAAAGTTGGATGGTGCTTGGAGTCTGAAATGGGCTTCTTTAATTCCCTCAGTCAACATAGTAACAAAGGGACTGGTTTTAGGTGTCTACAACAATATGGCCGAGTGTGTGCTAGTCCCAGATCTGCAAGGGTTGGGATGGTTGTTAAACATATGTCAGGGCCAGTGGCGTGAAGTACAGGACACCAAAAATCCACCCCATGGTTACCATATTGACTGAGGGGGCCCATTTCAGACTATGGGCACCATGAACACTAGGTAAAAGTGTGTCCAAGTCTTGGTGAAGAGCTATGTCAAGTTAACACAGCACTAGTCCAATCTTGAGACACTAACCACTAGTTTCTGGGCAACTTCGCTAGTCTCCACGCCATATCCATACGAAAACTGAAAATGAAACCTGCAAACCGCCTTTTTTTTCAGTTTGCAGTTTCCCCAGTTTCAACCATTTTGGCATTTTCAGTACACCACAAAACCGACAGAAACGATCAAAACCGGTTGGCGTGAGACCCCCTATTGGATCCACACCCCGAGTAGTTGTCTTACAAAGTCGAGCGGTCTCTCTTGCCAAAAAACAAGGTGTGTGGTGTTGCCAGAAAACAGTTTGTTTCGAACACCAATAAACCCTGAATTTTGGACTTCGGGTCATACCGTATTTTTTTTTCCATCTTGTTCTGCTTGTTCCGACCAGCGGGGGCTAATAAGTGGAATGGAGCTTAGCTCCACCGATCCGAAGCCAAGGTGGTACTGCACTGTCGGTCACGTGGATGACTATGGAGAAAAATACGCTGGAATACAAAAACTATCATCAATGTTTGATACCATTGTTTTGTAAGCTTAGCTCCATAGGGAAAAGGGGTAATATTTGAGGAGGACAAGCGGAGGAGATGATGGGATCTATCCGCATCCATCCGCAACCATCATCATCCTCCCCTTTTCATAAATTTCAATTGTGGTCTTTCATTGATTTTTATCTTGCTTGATCATCACGGTGAAATCGTAAGAAGTGAATCGAATTTGCCTCCCTTCGGAAGTTCCTATTCCCCGCCAAAAGAACACCTTTGATCAGAAGTGATCCGACAGTACCAGTACCGTAAAAACTCAAATAGAAGAAACATGTGCTAGGACGCTGAAGGGGAAAACACCACAAACTCAGCCCCCAGTTGAGACAAAATAAAAGGAATACGATGCGCCTTACTAGGAGTGGTAACTCCAACGTCCTAGCACATGTTTCTTCTATTCGAGTTTTTACGGTATTGTAATACAAGACCAGATGCGAGACTGGGTCGCCCCATCGGAACTCAGACAGAGAAATAACCTACCCCACGGTGAGCCGAGACACACGGTGACACGAAACGAGTGGTAACTTAAGCTAGCTTTTGCTTACTAAGGGTACTTTTTACTTAGGTTGTTTCGTGTTTCGGCCCACCGTGGCCTACGTTAAACGAAGGACGCCCGACACGAGCTCGGACAGGCATTGATTAGGAGTTTGGCCGTAGTACGAGCCGTTAGGGGCAATCCGGATTTGGTGGCCTCTTCGTGTTAGCCGAACTCCTCCGCAAGATGCAATGTGGAGTACAAGTACTCGTACCACCAGTAAGACAATATCGAGGTTAAGCACCAGCGTGCGTTCTTATGGTTTTGCTTTTTTATATGCCACGGGCTCAGGGTGAAGAAAGCGAGGTTAAGCACGACCGTGTGTTCTTATGGCGGTTGTTCTTGACGGGGGCGGAGAATTCTAGTACAAATAGGGTAAGAGTTGTTTTTCCTCTCCCTAAAAGATAATCTTAAACCAATTATATGCTTTGTTTAGTCTCACATCATAAGCACGAACAAGTTTTTTTCCGCTCTTATTAATATGCAACCAGAGAAGGTCGCTGCAGTATCATACCTAAGTCTCCCACAATGATTTAGCATAGCAAGTGAGGTTTATTATGGTTGCCATGGTGATTTAAGAACGCGAGGCGGTGCTTAACCTCGGTAATAGGCCTCCTCCGATGTCCTCCTTGCATCAAAAGTATCCCCAACAAGACGAGAGTCTGCGGAAATTTGGCGTGAACTTGGATAACATGAGGAATAGATTCATTTGCCAACTATTTTTTAAATCGAAAGTTCGCGAGTTTCGGGGTGCCACCTGATACGAATTGTGTCGCCAAGGAACTGGAAATTTCAACTCGGAATTTGAATTTTCCGAGTAAAGAAATGGTTGACAAAATGACTCTAATGTCCATTTTGCGTCAAATTTAGTGTAAACTCCAATGTCAGACTAAGCGCCTTGTCATGGCACTTTATTTACAATCTAGAGAAAGTGATTACTTGAGCAAGAGGATATTAAAAAAAAAAAGTGAGAGGCGTTCAAACTTCGCCGAAGAGACACCCGGGCAGCCGTCCCAGTCGTCTACTCGAGTAGTCGGACGGGCGTCGACGGTAGTCCAACTGCGACCCCTGGTAGGCCGCTCGGGTACCACCTCTTCTTTTCTTTTCTTTTCCTTTTTCCATTTTTCTTTTCTTTTTTAACCTTAACTTATTTGAGCACGCTATCATACTAGTACCGCATTATTTGGTTAAACTGGAAATCGCGCTAGAGCAGCCGAATAAAACTTACCACAATACGCGAGCGTGATTTGCAAGAAAGTTGCCCACTTGGGTTAGATTACGATGATCCTTCGCCATAAGGCGCTGTTTCGACCAAAGTTTTTACTTTTTCGAGGGAAAGAACTTCCTGTCGGGGTTTACTCTGACTCGCCTATTGAGCCACACTTTATTCGGCTGCTCTAGCGTGATTTCCAGTTTAACCAAATAATGCGGTATTTGCCTTATTGACCAATTTTGCACGTCTGTACAGTCGCCCCTGGCTATAGTGAACGACAAAAACAGGGCCCTAAGCGTTCACTGTAGCCAGGTGTTCACTATACCAAAGCTGACTAAGGTGGTGTTGGAATGAGGAGTAGTAACAAAACGGTGAGGGGAGGCAACAGTGGTAACCAGCCACTCCACCGGCATAATAGAAGCAGCAGAATTCAACAATGTTATGCAAATCAGAAAGGGGTTGAGTCCAGCACTGCCATGTCATGCCCTTCAATGTCAGTTCTTCCATATGCGGTGCCAGGCCAAATTCACCCAATGGCTAGACAATTCGGAGCTATACAGAATAGGTGGCGTTGTGCATGGACAGTAGTACTTGAGAAACATGAAATCTACAAGAAGCACTTTGAATCGAAGGAGAATGGGAAGATTAAGTTAGTACCCAGAACTCCAGGTGACCAGGTGCTATGCGTATTTTTCATCCTTATTTTCTTGTTCCCTATAGCCAAAATTGTTCATATGTAACTTCTTCCCCACTACCCCTGTTCATTCCCTATTCCCCGTTCATTACACTATAGGGCCTTTTTTCACTATAGCAAACAAGATTTGGTGGGGCCCGAATATTCCTGCTCTTGCCGTTCATTATAGCCAGGGATTCACTATGTCCAGGTTCATTATAGCCGGGGGCAACTGTACACGCGTACCGGTAGTCGACGGCAGTTTACTCGAGTGCTCGTTACAGGCAAGAAGTATTCGAAAACAGGGATAAGGCAGGGATTTGCGAAATAAATGGTAGAAATCAGTTCGTGTCCGAGCGTCCAAAAACTCGCGGTTCGTATTTTCTTAACCTTGTTTTCATTCATTCTACACTAATCAACTGAATGACACTAAGTGCGTCCAGGGACACTCTGACCCCCCTTAAAAGAAAATATCCACCACTCCGCCCTACACCTACCACCATGGTCCCCTCGCCCCATTTAACAAATAAAACTCCCCCTCCCACTTCCTCTCTCCTCAACAATTTAAGTCCGTCAATGGCGGAAACCCACCCCGTCCCCTCTGGGCCCAGTGGTCGTGTACGTTATGAAATCCTCCAACAAATGAAACCCATTCCTGCGCCTCTCCGCCCCATGGTCGTGTACTTAAGTAAATAAATCCCACAGCTACAAAAGAAACCCATACCTGCCCCCTTCAGCCCTATGGTCGTGTACGTTATGAAACCCTTAAACAAAAGAAACCCACTCCTGCACCTCCGCGCCCCATGGTCGTGAACGAAAGAAATTACAACTGCTGCTCATTACGCCCACCAGGTACCGGGCGACCGCCACTCCTCTTCTCCCCCCGGCCCTAGCGCCTGGCCTGTGTGTCTTGGCATGGTTTTCCCTTTCTCTCTTCGTGTTCTCGAAGGTCTTTGGGCATAGTTGACATTGGATGTACCATCTCCCATTGCGCCACACCCTGTCTTGTGCGATTGGTTGTGAGGTTGGTAGGTTGATTGAGGCTCCTGAGGTCTGGATCCTATATTTCGCCCTATCCGCGGTTTTCCCATCTTGGTCCTTGAAGTCGTCCGGCCACGCTTCGACCCATTCAACCAGCTCTTTAATCGTCTTGTTGTTGTGGAGGCCCAGTTTAGTGGCCTTAACCGTGCCACACTAGGTCATTAAATGGGCGGGCGTGATTGTGTCTCGTCCGCAGGGGCATTTCCTTCTGACTCCCGTTGTTGTTTGATATGGCCATCCGCATGTCGCCTGGAGATATTAAATGCTCCTGACAGAGGCTCGTGACATATTGCGTAGGTCGCCATATTTCGCTCGTGGTTTGCCTTTGTATCTGATGTCCTCATGATCGATCCGTTCTTGCCATTCCCGTGTGGTGCCAGACTTGATGTCATTTATGCCCCCCCCATTTGCGATGATCGTGGGGAGGTTTGATGTTTCCAGCCATGCGTTAGACATTCAGAAGTGCCGATTCAATATATGGGCTCTGAGCGCTAGCCTGTCTTGTCTCTGTTTTACGTACAGGTCCAGTGGGGGAATGCCCAGTTCAGTATCGATGGCTAGGGTGGGCGTTTTGATTTCGAGTTTAAAGGCGTTCCTCATGACTCCGTGTAGAACCTTGGCCGCCTCCTTTATATGGGTCTTTTTTGACCAGACTTCGATTTCGTAGGTCAGCTGTGGTATTATGAGTCCTTTGATCAGTCTTTGAGTACACAAAGCATTTAGTCCTCCTATTTGGTACCAGGATATGAGGGCGCCGGTGGCCTTGCCTGTTCTGGCCGCTTTGTTGGTCCATGTCTTGATGTGGTGAGCCCAGTTCCAGTTTTCGGTGATGAAGTATCCCAGCCATCTGAGTTCCTCTTTTTGCGGGATGAAGGTTCCTTCCATCATAGGTGCTAGGTGATCCCTTCCTCTGATCCGGATGTGGATTCCTTCACTTTTGAGCCTTGAGAACTGGTAGTTGCTTTCGTCTGCTTTTGTGCGTAACCGGTCGATGGTGTCCTGGTGTTCTGTTTGTCCCTTGGTCTTGGTCGTATAGGCTGTGGCGGTTAGGATGCCGTCGGCATAGGCCAGGATGATTGTGTCCTTGTTTGCTTTGATCGAGACCATATGCTTAACGCTAATTAGGAAGAGCATGAGTGATAGTGGCAATCCTTGTGGAGTGCTTCTGTCCGTTTTGAAGGGTTTCGAGGTTCTTCCATTAAACCGGTATACTGTTTGGCGGTGGTGTACCCAGGATTTTATCCAGTCTCCTACGTGCTTGTCTTTTTCTCCTATCATGTTGCAGGTCCTATTTAGGTCCACGTTGTCGAACCCACCTTCTACGTCTAGGGCTCTGATGCATACATTTCGGTCTTTGTTGCTTTCGATGAAGGTGTCCAAGGCTTGTATGGCGTCAGTGGTGCCATAGTTTTTTCTTCCCCCATACATATTGTGTGGGAGGAGGTCGGGGCTGGTCAACTTGCTCGTGATGCTCCTTTCCATTACTTTTGCCAGGATCGATTGTAGCTGTATTGGTCTCCAGCTCTTTGCCGTCGTATAGGAGGGTTTGTTCGCTTTGGGTATTAGGATCATGAAGCTCGTTTCCCAGGAATTGGGCATGCCTTCCTTGTATACTCGGTTTATGATTTTCCGCAAGAGGTCGGGTCTAAGCCTCCATAGGGTTCTCAGCATCCTCGTGGGGATTTGGTCTGGGCCCGTTGCAGCGCCGTTGGGGGAGGCTTTGAGCACCTTCTGGATTTCACCGTCCTCAACCTGTGTGTTGGTGGGTTTTATTGCTGCTGGTGTGTCTCTTCGGTGTTCTCCGCCATACAAGGAGTCTTGGAGTTCTTTGCTATGTGGTTGTGTTCGGCCGCTAATGTGCCGTCGGGTCTTTGCAGGGCTGGGATGGGATGCTTTGTGGTTTTTATTTTCACCACTCTGAAACATTCTGGGTCTGTCTCCTCTTGTTGGGCTTTTTCGTTAGCCGTCAGCTTTGCCTCAAAGATGGCTTTCCTGAAGTTTCTTCTGGCTTCCACTAGTTCTTTGCCCCTTGTTCCATTTTTCACCATTTTGAGGAGTTTCTTTCTTATCAGGGTGAGGTCCTTGTTCCAGAACGCCTTCGCCTTTCCGGAGGCTCGTGGAGTATGTCTAAGGATGATGTTTGTGAGCTTTTCCTGGAGCGATGAGGGATTTTTGTCTTCCCTCAAAAGGTGAATTTCGGTTTCAATTTTCCCCCAGTCTGCCTTGTCATACCTTAATGGGTTTTCTGCCGTGCTTCTCCACACTAGTTCTGTTTTGATCTCTAGCACCCTGTGTTTGGTGGAGGCAATAGTTCTGTATTTTACCCTTACGCCACATGAGGCGTCTGCGATGACCGGGTCGATAGTGGAGCATGTGTGGTTCGGGTTTGGTGGTATATATGATACCCCGTGTGCGTTGACAACCCCAAGGTTTGGTCTTGTGTCCAACCACCTCCTCAGAATGCTGCCTTGGGTGTTCAATCTCCCCATCGACCATGAGTCGTGTATGGCGTTCAGATCTCCGATGATGATGTTCTGTGTCCCTTTGTGCCAGTTGTTATTTGGGTCCCACGTTTTTGATGTAGGCCTCTGGTAACCTATCGTGATTTCTGTACTGTAGGTGTGCAGCGTAACGTAGGAGGTAGAACCTCATTCCATTACAAACATGTTTACGTATTCGTTTTTAATATATGTGGCACAGCCTAGTTTTTCTGCCGTTGTGTTCGCATAACATGTGTATCCTTTTATTTCCATCCAGTCTGCATTTTCTAAAGGACATTTGGCCAGCGAAATGATTTTCGGTTTAAGTTTCACGGAGGACTTAAGTAACTTGGTGACTACGTTCATCGAGCGGCCGACGTTGTGGTAAATAATATCAGTGGTCGCCATAATTATTTATGGGGGTTGGGGTTCGCCAGCCCTGCCGGTGCTTTGCCTTTCTCTGCTGCAGTGGGGCTACGGGCCCTGGTCCTCGTGGAGCAGTGTCTATCCCGGGTGAAGTGGGATGTCTCGTCACAGTTCACACATCTCCTAATGGTGTGTGAACATGGTTTTCCCTTGCCTGCGGTGCAGTATACGGATCCACACATGTGGTCCTTGGTGTGGTGTTGGTTTCCACAGGATTTGCAGATTGAAGGTATCCTGCAGTGGGCTCCGTGGTGCCCGTATTGTAGACACGTCTCGCAGTGGGTTGAGGTGTCTTTGCGGATGTATTTCCGGAAGCTGCATCTTAGTCCGTAGACTGCCATTGCTGGGTGCGGCTTTTTGAGTTCGTTCATGAGCCAGTCGTTTGCTTCTACCGCCACGATTATGGAGGATTTTTCTTTGTTTTCTGCCTCAAAGGCCGATACGGACTTGATCCACTTGGGCCTGTCCATGAGTCTGAGCTCGGGGTTGAAGGTCGTGAGCTCGTTTTCCAGGTCGGTCCAGGCCCGCGCGTCAATGTTCCATTCGTCGGTGGTCCAGTGCCTGTCCCCTGAGGTTGCTAGGGGAATACTGTTTATAACGATGTTCACAGTAGAGGTGTCCAGGCCGATATTGAAGCCGAAGATGCCAATATCGTTGAGGGATTTCGTCATACCCCTGATGTTCGCCAGGGCAGGTTCCGCTGGCAGGTCTCCGACGGTGCTGAGTACCAAGTCGTCGTTCCTATTATACTCTGAGAAACCGAACTTTGGAGTGTTTGACGCACTATTTATTGCGTCTCTGATCTTTTCCGGTGTGCAGTCGCTGGCCCCGACTCGTCTGCCTTTTTCTACTGACTTGACGAGTAGTCGGTCTTGTCTAGCGTGTGGGGTAAAGGGAGCAGAAGGTGCGTTTTTCCTTCCTATTCCTGGTGCTGTGGGCGCGTTCCTTTTCCTGGTCGGTACCAGTTTGAAACCGTCCGTGTTAATACCCGCCGCTGCGATGGCGGACCAGGCTTCCTTCTTGTTCTCCTTGACTACCTCTTTCGCTATTTCTCTTGGGGCAGGGGTGCTGGCGGGGTTCCGGACTGGAACCAGGGTCGGCTTTGGGGCAGGGGGGTTTGGGTTCTGGGCACGGAGAGGGGGGTTGTTTTGTCTGGCTGTAGTTTGTGGGTTTCTGTCCCTGGTAACGGAAGCGATAATGGGTGTCTCCATTTCCATCATCTTTTTTTCCATGCTGTCTTCGAGGACCGCCATGTAGTAGATGAGGTCCTTGCGGGTGGCCGCCCCGTTGAGGTAGTCCTCAGAAAGGCCTGTATTCTCCGGGTCGCTCCTTCTTTCTCCAGGAGTTGACACAGGTCTATCGTTACCTGTTCCTCTTGGGGGTTTGTCTGGATGCTGCTACTGGCTTCTGAGAAGGTGTCCAGGATCTCCTTTGGTGACCAGATCCTGGCCAGTGGAGACAAGAAGCGAACGCTGCGGGTTGTCTTTCCTTATCCGACCTGTGAGGCAGTGCTTGACCAGGAGGATGCAAACCTGGTTGGGGATGGGAGGGGTTCCAGTAATGTCGGGTATGGTAGCGACGGGTCGGAAAACGGGCTGAGGTTGGATGAGGGGGGATCTGAGTGGGCGTGTTGGCTATCCCGAGCCCTGTTTTTTCTGTGTTTTGTCCGTTTCCCATGTCCATGGGGAGCTCTGGTACCGAGGATTCCGGCATGAAGGGGATTAGTTCCTGAGAAGCTGGGGCAGGGGTGTTTTCCATGACCGTGTCTCCAGCTGTTTGTGAGTCTGGTATTTGTACAGTGGTCTGGATTTCTGGGGAGGGTTGGTAGGAGGAGGCCATTGCTGCGAGTTCTGCTAGGGCCTGGGCATCGACAGTGTTTACTTTTTCATCCCCGAAAATGGAGGCCAGAGCTGTTTGGAAGCCCATGGGGCGGGGAGCTGGTTCGATGACTGGAATTTCTGGTCCGGTTTTTGAACCTAGGTGTACGAAGCCCATAGTTGTACAACCCAGTTCCAGCTGGACATCAAGGAATTTAGTCCCCGGCAGAACGGTGCGAGCGAGGATGTTGATGCCTTTGTTCAGGCACTCGGAGGCGCGGAGAATGGAGGCTCCAGCAGAGAGGCAGCCTCTGAGGGTCATGCCAAATGGTGATCCTGTGTTGAGGACGCGGGGTGAGGCTGGGTCAGGTCCAGGGGAAGGTGAGTTCTGAGCCCTGGGTTGCCCCTGGACTCTCTTGACGGGAGAGGTAGACATGGCGAGGAGGAAACAGTCAGTTACTAAGGTTTGCAATTGTTTCCTTGGGTGTTTGGAAGCCTTAGGATAAGCAAGCCTGATTGGCTGGCACACCTAAGGGAGGAGGGTGGTGAGAAAAGCGGGGAGTCGCAAAGTTCAGGAAATTCCTGGCTTTACCAGAGGAAGTGGTGTGTTGGCAGTGCCAAAATGTGATATGTGAGGAGAAAGTATGCGGTGTGTGTCCGGTGGAAAATTTTCACGTTGGTTGTAACGGATAATTTCAAGAGGTTCGTATTTTCGAATACTTCTTGCCTGGGACAAATACCTTCCTTTGTCGTCCTCACCCCGTCTTGGGCGGACGGGACGACTGGATTGGCTGCACCCGACGGCGATCACTCGTGGCTGAGTGGCACGCATCCAGGACTCGGAACTAATCCCGCAGCCGCCTAGAGGATCACCCTTCAACCCCGGATTATTCGATAATCCCTTCGTTTGTTCCTGAATTTCTCATCTTTTTAGCGTTGCTGTAGCGTTGCGATCCGCAATGACTAGTCAGTAATGGGCAAAGTCTACCTTAAACCACCGTCGTGTTTATGATAGACCCATTCACAATGCTGGGCACTCGTCTCCCATATCGTAAAAACTGGAATAATTGGACCTCGCGCTAGAATGCTGACTTAAGCTATGTCTCGCCAAGCCCCATACATTTGTTTAAATCTTTCCTTTTTCTATCATACTTCGCCACTCGAATCACCGCAGTCATATTAAGTGCTAGTGCTGAAACTCAAAGAAGTGAACCCCAGTTTTCAGTGTTGAGACACCCATTTCCTTCAAATTAGGGACTTTCCGTGCGCCCAACCTTATGTCAACATACGAGCGCGAGGTCCAATTATTCTAGTTTTTACTGTATTTGCCCAATCATGATAAGGAAAACGCCTTGATTGAGCAGCAGCGTACCGTAGTGCTCGGAAGGAGCAAAATCAGCAGAACTCGGCATGCTCATCAAGATTTTCTGCGTATATTTTCTCCCATCACTCAAATAGGTTTGGGTGGGTGCCAGAGGTTTAGGGGGAAATGGCCAATGGCATAGTTAGACATACGCTTATTGGTATTGCGCTCACCTAGGTGTCGTTGGCGCACCGCTAAGGGCAAGCCACGAAATCAAAGGAAGGGATACTTGTAAATATTACTTGCGGCCCCAGCTCCGCCAGAAATCAGTGGAGATCACGTTCGATTTAGATTCTATTTCATGCCTCACTCTACCGGATCTCCCGCTCACTCGGATGAAATTCCTTTAATTCCAAATTGTTCTGCACCAAAACCTAACTTGCTGTCATGGATAATTCGCTACCCCGGACAGATTCCCTGGATTTTAGCCATCCGGGACAGCGATGTGCGACTACCGGTACTGCATATCATACTAGAGGCAGATCACTATTCCGCCCCTGCATACTGTACTACGCAGTACTCGAGTACCGGTACCCGTAAGAACTGGAATACCGGTAATTGAACCTCGCGCTGAGACGTCAGAAATTCCCTCTCTTGGATAGGAGGGAGAGAGCACTGCGAAAACTGACCCCCTCGGACCGAGCTTAAGACAGAAAAAAAAGGAAAAAAGTGCCAGACCATACCAACAAAGGCAACTCTAACGTCCTAGCGTCAGATTCAGTTCTTTCGGTACTGGAGTGCGCGATTTCGGCAAGAGGCCAAATCGAGGGTCCAACAGCCTTGCAGATAGTATATTGGATACGTATAAGCATCTATAGGCGATAATGGCCAGGGACATTGATGACAAGGAATTACCTGAAAACTCATACCATCGGCAGGGTTCAGTGTGCAAACTTGGACCCTCTCCCTTCACGCCCAGACTCTCCCAATACATTTTGCCGGTGCAGAAAATAAAAGGGGCCTCCCTAGCTTAGTAATCTTAATATTACGGCATGTCTTTATTCCCTTACTATGATTTACCAGCCAATTTCGGAAGTAACCTACTGTCTTGGCACCGAGGCTTCAGGATATTCCCACAAGCGGCTTCTGGATACTTGTTTTTGTAATTTTAGATCATTGTCTGGCATGTTTTTTTTTCCCTTTTAAGGAAGTTCATGTTTCACGGGACGAATTCTGGTTTGTTTTTTTCTTCTGAATACTCGTACAGTCATCACCGTACCAACGACGAAACTGGGCGGGCGAGGGACGGGAATAAATCACATGTAATTTTTTAACCCTAACCTTGACGATTTACTTTTTTAACCGACCAAATAACCTTGTTCGTCGCCCGCCCAGTTTTGTCGTTGGTACGGTGATGACTGTACCCTCTTACCTTCTCCTCCAGCTTCACGCCAGCAGAGTGTATTCAGTGAGTCTGAGGGTGCAGAGAGGGGGTCCAAGTTTGCACACTGAACCCCTGCCGATGGTACTGGTATCCCATGGTACCGGTACTTGTAAAGCACAGTACGAGTATCTCAAACATACCCCCCTGCAATCCATGGTAGTTTAGACCTTTTCTCTCCTCCGACAGCAACACACTGACCCCCTTTTCCCCATTCCCGGCTCATCAGTTCATTTTCCATCCCCCCCCCTGTCCCCCTAAGCCTATAAAGGCTTAACGTTGTCTTTCCGCACTTTTAACTTTGGCGGTTTTCCCGTCTACGACCAATATAGATAGTAATTCCTTGGCATTTTCACACTGAGACATACACTCACACCCCGTTATCCCGGATGGCCAGATTTCAGAAAATACATCCAGGACAACGGGGTTTCCGGAACAACCGAGAGGTGGGGAGTTCGTATAACCTGAAGAAAAGTAAAGGTTTATCTCAATTCTTACAAGAGCTTTATCTTAACAAATTTTCATGGGCAGTGTTTACACTTTTGGTCTTCCATCTTGTAGGAACACAAGTTGAGTGTTCATCGTCCTCCTCTGAACCACTTCTAGTAGAGTTCATATTTCTGTAAAGCCATCAATGCTACCTTCTTAGTCGATCCAGAGTTCATTGGTGGCATTGTAGTCATAAGAGAAATAGGTACTGGCTTGATAGTCATGTTGGATGTGTTCTCCATAGTCTATATATTAACTCCTCTACTCTTGATTCCAATTGTCACACTTGACCCTGCTGTTTTTCCTATTTCAACCTAGATTGACTGAAGGCAACCTCAGTATCCGGTTCAGCAGAGCAAGATTCTATAGAAACCTGGGTGAAGATTTTCCAAAATCTCATACGAATCCGCACACCTCCTTTTCCGGTTCAACGAATGAAATTTCGTGAGAAATTGGAGTTGTCAACACTTGTTTCCGGTTCAGCGGGGTCTCCGGTTCAGCGCGATCCGGGATAGCGGGGTGTGAGTGTATTCTACCGGTCCTGTGCGGAGCGACCGACCAAGGGATAAAGGGTCGGGTTCAGACCCTCAATAGAATCATCAATGCCAACCTCGAGCCCTACTCCCGCACAGGCACACCTCGTGACAACATGGTTCGAATTGGGTTGGAGGAAACGCTTTTCACCTTACTCCTCATTGGAGACGGGAGTTGTCGACCGCCAGGTAACTCGTCTCTGCCGATTTATAGACCTTGGATACGTCAAACAACAAGCCACCTCTTATAATTCAACTTACCATTTCTACCATTTCAGCAACATAAGATATGCGGCGCCACCCCTTGGTGATCTTAGATTCCGCAAACCCCAGACACCACTTCCTCAGGATGGAATACAAAACGGAGACATCCCCTTTGCAAAAAGTGCCGGTGTCCAAACCTTCCCACCCGTCTTCGGCTTGCCTGGCATTCCGCCTGGATCGGATTTGGGTGTTGAAGATTGTCTGGTAAGTCTATTGACATTGATACAGTTCCTTCTTTTTTTTCCTTATTTTCCCTTCCTTTCCTTTTAGTTAACGGGAGAGCGATTAGTACCTAGATGTCCATGTCCCAGCATGCGTGAAACCAGGCGATAATGTTCCAGTCCTCATCTGGGTCTACGGTGGTGGTTATGTTCTCGGCTTTAAAGAGTTGATGGCAGATCCAGCCCGTTTGATCCAATCTGCTGATGAACCCATGATATACGTATCCCCCAACCACAGGTTAGCCACTGCTCAACCCCCGCTCTCATCAAAACTACCTATCACGAGTGCCAATTCATGATTCACATTAGGCTTAGAGCCTTTGGGTGGCTGTCTCCGCCGAATGAGACAGACATTGATGGAAACATCGGTCTCCATGACAGCCTGGCTGCCATGGAATGGGCCGAAAAGTACATTTCCAGGTTCGGGGGTGACAAGGGCAAGACTACTGTGATGGGTATAAGTGCGGGAGGGGGAGTGATCATGCACACTATTACGGGTAATGGAGGAAAAGGCAAGAAGCTTCCATTCCAACAGGTATGTCTATCCCTCTTACGTTCCAAGGTGTAACTGGCGAGATTTACCTAACATTACCACGTCCTTGTGCTGAAATAGGCAATCGTCCAATCAGCCGCATCCAACCCCAAAAGAACACATTTCGCCATTCGGAACGCTCAATACGACGCATTCAAGAAGAGCGCAAACTGCACCACCCTAAAGTGCCTTCGCGATGCGCCCACCGAAGTACTCATCAAAGCAAACCGCGACCTTATACTGACGCCCGGGGAAGAGGGGATAGGAAATTTTGGCCCAGCGGTTGATGGGCATTATGTCCCGGATATTCCTATCAGACTCCTATCTCAAGGGAGGTACCACCGTGAGCTCAAAAGCCTGATTTCAAGTAACGTCGGCTTCGAGGTATGTTAGCCTCCCCAAGCATACACTATAGTGGAACTAACACCTTCCCTAGGCTTCAGTCCGGTTCCATACCCCAGACACTGTGACCAACGGCACGTTTGAAGGCCTCCTCAACGGTTTCTACTCGCTAGCTCCAGAAGCTGTAAAACAGCAAGCACGTACTCTGTATCCGTATCAAGGTCCCGGCATTCCTGAATGGCTGCGAACAAGTGCCTTCTATGGTGATTCAATCTTTAATTGCAACCATGCATGGTTAGCAAAGGCATTCCGAAACTCCTACAGATACGTCTTCGATATGCCACCGGCCTTTCACGGTCAGGATTTCCCCTATACCTTCTACACTGGCCCCAACAATAGAGTTGCGAATGGCACAGCTGCCATCATCCACCAGAAATTCATCACTAACTACGTCATCCATGGAGAGCCCGGCTGCGAGCAGGGTGCCTGCTTCCCCCGCTATGGGAGCGGCAAGAATGCCCTCTCGATGAACGTTTCGGAAATTAAAGTTGTGAAGGATCCGTGGGCCACCGAGAGATGCGATTTCCTAGTTAGTCTTATGGAGTTTAGTTGAGCTTTTCGGATCAATGTTGGTATCGCTTACTCGGGCGCAAATTAAAGATCCGGAAAGAGTCACCTCGATAGCTATGTTGCAACCATACATTTTGTTTGTCACTTCTTCCGGATCTTTAATTTGCGCCCGGGTACGTGTGTGGGGCTTTTGGCGGTAGGTGAGAAACATTCTGGTTAACGTTTCAGGAGGAACATAATAATAACATTATTTTTCTTAAAATTTAATCATTTAACCGCATACATGGCCCGTTGGCCAAGTTCAGTCTGGGCTTACCGTGCTGCTTGTTATGACGGGCTCGGACCCCGGAGATAAGTCCCCGCGTCGGCTCTTCCGCTGCAATTGACAACCACCGTATTGTGCCAGACCACTGCCGGTATAGCGCCCTACGATACAAATCCAACTTCCCCCGACCAAAGTCCACATATCATACTCCCATACGGTGTCCCAGCGTTACAACCATACCCACTCACTAGTTCCTGCGGTCTTGGTGCCGAATTTTCCCTACATCGTGCTAAAGAGATACTAGTGAAATTAGCGTATTTCTTTGATTGGCGGATTCAACTTCAAAGACGTTTAATCGGGGGGATTTCGCAATCTAGAATTCGTGATCGCTATCGTCGTGACAGGCTTGTTTACCGTGACAATAGCCTGATTGGAAAAAGTGGGATTTCGCAAATACGATAATTATACTATGATAAATGTTTGTTAGCTAGTGGTGATTCCATTTATTTATCCTAGCGATTTACCTAGCCGGCGTTCACTGGTCAAACAAAAAACAAATACCTCCTGCCTATTCAGTGCGGTTCCTTGGCGTTTTAGCACATGGTTGCCATCCCAAGTGCACGTTTTACCTCACCAAAAAAAAGTCGGTATCTTTTCGCTTACATAACAGAATTTTTATCTCTGGCTATCCCTTAGGTGGGCCATGAGCCCCAACCTGCTCATCCTCTTGCTGTGGCGACACCCTGAAAGATCCCGAATTCTCGATTGCCAAATTCCCCTGATCTCAACACCGTATCATGGCTCCGGAGGTTATCGGTAGTTTGCACAGTGAATATATCGATAAGTGCACCACCTCACACCTACTGGTGGGATTATGCTCGTATCAGGGTTGATGGTGCGCCTGTAGATGGGAAAAGAGCCGGATCATTAACTTGACCTGAAGTGCTTTTGATATCACTCGATTGACAATTTGACATTTCTAGAAAAGTATCATACGAAGCTAGTTTTTCAGTTTGCATTTCAGCGTAATGTAGGGAAATTCGGCACTATTGACACTGCGGGGGATATTATCCTCGTATCATAGTTACTTTAGAGGCGGATAAACCGGGAGACTAGCAGGGGGGTCAACGAACACGGGGGCTCAACAACATGCCAAGCAAAATAGGTTTTGCGCCTTAGAACGCACTCTACTCGAGTAGTTGCCACGGTAACAACGTGGATTAGGGTTGCTGGAGTGCAGACCGGGAGTCAACTTTGCACTGGAGGGTAAAACTAGTGGCATGATTGGAGGATTTCAACGCAAGTCACCGAAACCCCAATAACCGTAAAAATTCTTGAAATCCGCCATTACTCGTATAGATTATCAGCCGTGATCGGCGCGTTAGCCCGGGATAGGTTTAGCCCGATAAGTTAGTAGAATTGCGAATACCGGTTAGCGAGATCCAAGCTGTAGAGTGGACCAATCTTCTACTGTGTTGGGAAAATACTAATCCCCTTCCGGATGTCTTGATCTCAGAATCCAAAGATCAGAGAGCTGCCTGAGATGGCGGATTTCAAGAGTTTTTACGGCATCAATCTCCGAATACCTGCTTCCCGATACCCAACCTGATATTACCGTTCCATTTCTCCTACCTGTCGTAAGCACTATAGCCATTCCAAAATTATGAATCTCAGTATGATACAATAAATTCACAGAGAGCGGCCGCGTTGACCATTTTCTACGGTATTGTCAGACTTGGAGGGCGCAAGGCCCAGGCAATTGTGAGAGGCCATTTTTGGGATGCTGTTTTCTGGAGTGCGGTTGCCATTGTCTCTGCAGATTTTCGTCGGTCGCTGTTGGTAGGGTGAAGAACAATCATGCTGGCTCAGAAATCCGAGTGCGTTCTGCGACATCTGCAAAACCTCATTTTTTCCCCATCTTGCACTTGGGTTATAGTTCTCTCCTGTGGAGTGCGTGCAGCCGGTACAAAACCTCGATAATGCACTTTTAGTGTCTTGTGCGTTGAGCCCCCGTGTCCGTTGACCCCCCTCCTAATCTAGGCTGGTGCACTATTCAACTCCGGTTACTCGAGTATCATAATATCATACCTAGAGGATTACAATGACTAATCGTTTGACGTTGGGTAGATTCTAGGATTAACGTCTCGCAAATGGTCGTCTGTGTCGGGCAGCAAATCATCAGTGGAGCGCATGTCCCGGATGAGTCCCGAGATCGCTCACTTCCTCATTTCCCCAAACATTGCACGCAATTCTGGGTTTATTAACTCTACAATCGTACTGATATTCTGCGATTAGCGAATCCCTCATCAAAAGGTTTCGTTAGAAACTGCTGCTACTCTGGGCTAACCTCGATAGAATTTCTCTTCCAGGCTGTACCTGGTGGTGAAAATGTCTAGTTGATACTGCGGTCGAGACTACCGAAACTGAGTGCATGTCGCATCGTCTAATGGAATTCCTGGACCACTTGTCCGCCTCCTACGATTGCACTGTCCTAATGTCGTCACCCTGCGTGGTTAAATTACACTATGGGGGAGACAATTTGGATCCCGCGTGAGCTTCAACAAAACGTTCTACCACTGTGAGGTAAGTCCGCTGCCTTCCTCAATACATTTGCTGCCTTTCCTCACTGACCTGGCTAAAGAATATCACCTTTAGCAACCCCAACAATGTTCTCCTCGCATAAGAGATGGTATCACTCTGTGATGAAGTTTTAGACCCACATCAACAAAAACTATCCGGAATTGATCCACTCGGAAACGAGATCCCAGACAAGCATCTAACAAACAGAACCCTTGATTTTCAGGAGATCAAAAAGAGGTTCAACAAGTCCACTAAGATTACATAGTCGAAAAGGCATACAAATTTGGGGGGGGGGCATTGCGGCTACGATACAACCTGCCATCAAAGAACCCCCGGACGTAGTTTACATAAACGTAAACGACTCCTAATTCTCTGGTATACACCTCTCCTCCACCACCCCGCCTCAAGTAAGCCTGCGCTAACACACTAAAGCGCAGGGAGTAAACGTGGTAACAGTGTTCCCAACGGGCCAGGCCGATGGTAGGCCGGCCTATAGGCCGTAGGCCGGGCTAAGGCAGGCCGCTCCGGAAGACAGCCTAGGCCCATATAGGCCGAATTCGATCGGCCTACGAAAGCCT
>Ga0307517_10000452_pt1 | contig 70540 bp, 52 predicted proteins | sample 23_EM_MG_FD_194515 | JGI IMG/M metagenome (GOLD analysis project Ga0307517, IMG submission 194515) | Populus trichocarpa ectomycorrhiza microbial communities from riparian zone in the Pacific Northwest, United States - 23_EM | ecosystem: Host-associated > Plants > Roots > Unclassified | place... | reverse complement strand
GTAGGGCGTCCAGTCCTACCTCCATCTGCCCTAGTCCGTCCATGGACTTGAAAAAAGACGGACTATCGCCGGTAGTCCGTCCGGTCCTACCTCCAGGACGGACGGACTGGACGGTTCGGAACACTGCACAAATCAACTCCCATTACCAACCACAACTACCTCAATCACCACCCCAGCCCTACACCCCACGGCCAAACGAGGCAAGACCCCCTGCTGCTTGGCGCATCCCAGTTCACCAATTCTAAACCTCCACTTTCCCCCACTCTCCTTCACCTTTTCAGCATCCGAGTGACCACTTATGATCCTGGCTTTGCATCCAATACCACCCTCTCTCCGAACTACAGAATCCACAATGCATGTACGAAAAATAGAAAACTGATAACTTACTTTTCTCCTCTCACATTCCGCCCTACCCTTTAACTGCTGTCTGGCAGGAGGATAAAACCGATGGGGGGAGCCATAGATCTAGAAACTGTGGACTTAGACCTCCCGAGTTACTCTTATTCCTCACATTCTCCCTCTATTCAAGATCGCATTAGTAACTTTGGAAATGTGAATGCCCCCTTGGGTATTTAGGCGTGTGTATAAGGTAAATTATCCAGTACACAATAGGGCACCCCCGCTAACAAAGTACTCTGCTCCAATTCCGACTTGCGGGTTAACGCCTAATCCGGTTCGGAGAGTACATTCCAGATCACCATCCGCACCGTGAGTGACAGGCTTAGATTGTAATACCCAATTCAGCCATCCAGCGGAATGTGTGACTGGTGAGTGTAATGCAACACCTCCCACCCCTTCTCCTCTCGCGTGTGGTATCTGAAGGGCCCGCGCGTCACCCAGAGGGGTTCTGTTGATTCTACAGCCTGAACCACCTGCATCCCCGGCCTTCCCATCCTGGGGAAGTGGTCCAGATGGACGCCAAGATACCTGTCTGCTCAGGGAGTCCTTTCAGGGCATTGCTGTCAGTCCGGTCCGCATTCGGAGAAACACGGATAGGAAGCTCACATTCACTACTCGCATTAAGCAGCCTCAGGTCTTCCCAACTTGGAACTAATTTAAGGCTATGGACCGTGTCCTAATATGTCTAAATTCCCAAGGCGCTTCCCCACAGAACCAGTCACTGCACAGAACTTGCACAGCACTTCCTGGTTTGATTTGACCAACTTGTAGGCCCTCTAAAGTGACTTTTATCCAACCTTATCTTATGGAGCCTGTATGCCTAGGAACTTTGAAGGTTTACTGTGCTGTACTACGATATGCAGTACCCAACTTACCGGCATATTCAGCAAGGGTATCTGGCTCATTTATGAATCTGGGGTAGTACCAGAGTGCAGTAGTGTTAGGTGTTGGCGGTTTAGGTCTCATATAAATATCCTCAGCCACGCTTTAGGGCAATATTATTACAAGTCTTGTATGTATTTTGTGGAGACTAGTCACAGAGGCTTGGCTTATTGTTGTTTAAAAGGAGTGTTTAAGTCGTTTTATGTTTTCCTTTTCCTTTTCCCCCCCCCCCCCAGTTTGTATCTTTTGTATTCTAATACAGTAAAGATATATCCTTCTACTCTTTAATCTTGTCCGTTTCTTGTCTTCTTGTCAAACCTCGCTTTAATATCTAGCCCTGTTCCCGTCTAGCAATACTACTTGACTAGTCCTGTCCTGTCTACCCCATTACAAGTAGTGGATATGGCGATGGCGTAATCGCCATGCGGGGGCTACCATCACATTTCAGCTATTTGCTGAATTAACCACATAGCAAAACAAGGCGCGAAGGATGAGTCCGCTGACCCTATTCACGCTTCCGGCCACCTCTCGCCTTCTCCCGTCATATTGTGTTGTCGTTTTGACGACTCGCCACTATTGAATCAGCAATACCGTAGTGCTTAGGGTACAGGTTTGCGCGTTCACACAGCGGTAAGTGTAACATGTGTACATGTTCCGGTAACGGTACACAGGAGCGGGGAGTGCAGGATCTCCTATGTTTAGTTGATTTATATTTGGTTTACTTGATTTGATTTCAGCTCCGCCACTGTCTCTGAGTCAGGTAGGCTATGCTATCGTATTGCTATGTTTAGTTTGCTTTGCTGGGAGTTTATATTTAGCATTCCAGGTATGGAATGGTCATGTAGCACTGGTGGAGACTGAGCTTTGTTTCTTTCTTTGGTCTTGCAGGATTACAGGATTCCGGTATGTGCGCAGCTACTGGTAATGATCGTGATTGCAGGAAGGCTATCGCTCTTGGGTTTTTTGTATTTAAACCAGTCTCCTGGCTAGCAGGAGACAGCAGACTTCGACAGACCTTCAGTCTAAGAATACACTTGGTTGAACGGCAATCCCTGAGTTCTATTTGTCCTTCAACTATTATCTCTTACCTCCGGCCCCTTGAAGCCTCCCTTAGCACCAGCGCTAGCAGGTCTACCGCCGGTCCTATTGTATTTTCGTTCAAGTTAGACAGGAATAAACCTGTTACAGTAAGTCACCGTGCATTCAAGGTATGAACAGAAAGCTGGGGCCTGGGAAGTTTACTGCTTCCGAGTTCTTTCAATAATTATTGGTGTGATGAGTTGGAGATTGCTGGCTTTGGCTGCCAGGGGTTTCAAATATTGTAGGATTGTAGAGGGCGGCTGCATTAAGCGTGTCTTTTTCAGAGCACAACATATCACAGCTAATTATGTGTCTATAAAGCCAGCTAATAGCTTACCGAGTTTTGGAGGCGGATAACCCATGGGTATTCGTTAACCTTAGAATGTAGCAAAATGTTCATCTCTCCAGCCCTTTTAGCGACTAATGGGGAAGGATAGTCCAGTTTGTAATTAATTAGTGTATTAGCTTGAACAGTGGGGAGGGGGAATCCGGAAGGATGGTAGTAATTCTTGATCGCACTGTATTTCGGGTTCGTCCCCCCCCCCCAAAAAAAAAACAAAAAAACAAGGGCCAGTGGGGATCCAAATAAAATCCACATCGTGCAAGAGCATTCGCCTCTGCCCCAGCGGGAAAAGTCCTTGTCCAACCGCAGCCTGGTTAAACTCCACCAGAACTATGGCCTAGCTTACTACGATATATTATTCGCTAATGCCATCATAGCTTGATCTCAGCCAGCTAATATAGCCAATGAGGGATATACAATATTTCCCTATGTTATACGAGGGCGGCCGATATGATATGAGAGTCACGTGGATCTGATAAGAAGAATGGTGAGCATTCTGGTTGCAGTGCGCCTGCTCGAGTAGATAAGCCACGTGACTGTTATATCTATCCGCTGGGCTTATATTTCCAAATGGTTCCCCAGTGCCGAGAACTCTAATCCGCGCTCGGAAATGTTGCAGAGGAACGGAAAAGCATCCAAGGCTATCAGGGGGATTTAGCTGGTTCGGCAAACGAGGCGCTAGGGTGAGAGAAGTGGAATGGTCGCCGAGTAAGGCTTCTGGTGGACAAGGAGGATTTAGCTGGTTAGGCGAGAGGTCCATTAGGGTAACAGGAGTGGAATACTTGGCCGATTCAAAAGTCTCCGATAACCTCGGCGCCATCTCACCCCTTTCGCCTGGACACTTGGCACCAAGATTTCCGGAGACTTTTGAATCGGCCAAGTAGTGTATTGTCGGACCCTTAGATAGCTTTCCTTTAATTTTTGTTATTGTCGTGGATTGCGTATGATAGTTTGTTACGTAGTCGCTCCAGTGAGCAGTCTCGGTGGGTAAGGGTTTGTTTGTTAATCAGTGGGGAAAACTCCTTGGAGGGAGGGAGGTTGAGTGGAGATTTTCTTCGGTTGATGGGAACCGTCCTTTGTTCATCATCCTTCATCATTTTTCTGAGGGCTGATCACCTAGGTTTATCGCAACCATCAGTGTTCGGCTTTCATATTCAATTTATCAATTTCAGTTTCTTTGGTTTTCTTTTGCCGGTGACCTTCACCTGAACCATCAACCGTCAAGATTGTCAACACCCACGAAAGAACGCCTACCGGAGAAGACCCACAACAGTATATACCAGTCTATGAAAGATTTAAGAACAATAGTGCATCCGCCCAGTTATCATGTGTGAAATTTTAAAATTACACTATTCTCAACTAGTCTCCTAACAAAAAATTTCATCCTCTCTTTCCCCCTTCTACCAGTGTCAAAACTGCATTCCTTTTTGCCAATTCTGCTTCAATAAATAGCCTAGGTATTTGGCTTTATATTCCACTTCAGATATCTATCACAGGACCATCCGTAGTTTTGTGAGAAGTATTTAAAGACAAGACAGCTTCTGGGCGGGCAAATACCCGCCTAGGGGTGACCGGAAAGTCCTAGGGTATTCTCGCTAGACTCTTTTCGGAATTTTCTTGGCCTAGCGACCATACTCAGGGCAGGGGTAAAGTATTGGAACAAACAGGGGGGCAAATGTCTGTGCGAGGAACAAAAAAAAGAGCGGTTATTTTCCTTCTTAGATATGATATCTTGGGATCTGAACGACGGAAATTTCGCATTAGCCATGTTGACCCCAGTTTGTTCCAATACTTTGTCGAGTACAGTACTGGAGTCTCCGCGCCAAGAGTTAGCATCCTTTCCGGAATAACTACTCTCGGCCTATCCAAGGGGGAAGCGGTTTTCCAATTCTTGGCGCGGTGACACAAGTAAAGTGACGGCGCTCCCATGAATAAATCAAAGTTCCAAGTCAGAAGTCCAAGGACTTGGCTTCCATGCACGAGGCAACGCCGAGGCAAACCTCTCGCTGTAAAAGAGTTTTCTTCCCCCTCAAATATTCTCCAAGAGTTCCAACTTCCCACTCCGAACTTTCACTTCCGCGCTGGGCGCCCTAGTGAGCTAAATCCCTCTACCAGTAATCCTAGCTCTTCCACATCCTTCTACAAGTACCGTAAAAACTCGTGAAATCCACTATCTCCGTGCTGTCACGAATATCCCTGTAAATCGCGACATCAGCCCAAGATAGGTTTAGCTAGCCAAAGTAGCAAGATCCTGCACAGCCAGATGACTCAGGCTACTCGAGTATACCGTGTCAGGAAAGCACTAATCCTTCTTAAGAACTTTTGACTTAGAATCTGGAGATTAGGGGCAGACGGAGATAGTGGATTTCACGAGTTTTTACGGTATTGTACACCCTCTCACAACACTAGCGAGCGGCTACCACCAGATGCCAAACACCTCCGTTATCCGATAACCCCGAGAAACCCCCAGTAGCCTTTCTAGTGATCTCAGGAATTTTCATACTCATACCGGAATTGGAGGTCAGAAAAGATGGCCAGATGGGGGGGCGGCAAAAAGTAACCGCTTGCCGTAGGCTTCAGGTAGTGTCTTAGGGTGTTCGCAAAGAGAAAATCCCAGAGGTGAAATAACTAGCGCTCTTAATAGTCGGTTGGAACAACCCGTTGCCAATTGGGCAAGCACAGGGAGTGGCACTTGGCGAATCGGAGCCATGTCTCGGACGAAGGTGGAAAAACGTATACCCGGTTGCCGAGCCAGTGCGAGGTCATAGCTCATGAACACCAGGTCCGTAGACCTCCCCTTACATATACCACCTTCGGACTCCCCCTTTCACGAGATCACCATGCCTCCTACACCTCGCGTTCTCGATTTTCCTAAACCCCGTGTTCTTTATTCCCCACCAGCCACCCCTAACGGATTCCCATGAGCCCACACTGCCATCTAGGGATGCATCGGCGATAACGATCTCCCATGGCAATGGCACGGCCACATCCCCAACGCCTCCGACAGTGGAACAAGCGGGCCTACACCCAAGCGGAGGATATGGTCATGTGTTTTCCTTTGGCGTTTTTTTTATTTCATTTCTTCTCTACCCTTGTTTCTTCTCTCGTTTAGATATCTGCAATACATGGGTTCTTGCTTTGAAAAATTGGACTAAGATTACCTATAAGTAGGAAATTGCGATCTGCAGGAGAGAAAGAAAATGGTGGTGCAACCGCGCACGCCGACGCAAATTGCTCACTCGGAAAAATCATTAACCCCGCAAAATATCTAAAATTTAAGACACTATCATGCGTAGATACCAGTAGTTTAAATTACCTTCGGGAATTAGCTATGGTACACAGGTTTTAGGAATCACACTAGCTGAACCCCCGCCCACAACCAGCAGCACCAATACTTTCCAACAACTAAGACCACAAACCACCAGTCTTTAGCGTGCCAACGAGAGGATTTTCGAGATGCAAGTCTGGTTGAAATTAAGCTGAAAGGACATCTATGCGCTGAAAACGTGGTGACCAAGTAGACAAGGGATACGACGAGTGTCATCAAATTGTTTCCACTTGAATGTGATGCTGGGTTTGATATCAACAGGAAACTCCTAACGTTGGTGCGCAACCGGGCTACCCGTTTTTTCCTTCACTTGGTGGTTCCGGCCCCAAGAGTGCGAAACTACTATTGCATTTAAGTGAACTAGTAAAAGTGATGGGGGAACGAAATAGTATTGGTCTTGGATTTTGGAGAGCCAATACAGAACAAAGTATCCGTTGCACAAGGCTCCAGTCAGCTGACAGGAGCACAAGGTGCAGACTTAACCATCGCCCATCTTTCCATCACATACGGTACTAAATTTCCATCAACCGAACCCAACACTACTTTACAGCATCATAGCCAGCGAAATGTCACTCTCCTATATCAGTGATATCAACCCCCCGAACAACACGAACTACTCAAATAATTCTAATTCTTTCAATTACTTTTCCAATAACATTGTGTGGAATGTGAACAATACAGCTGCGACGGACGAGAGGTCTGAAATTCTTGCGTGGTTATCCCCACTTGAGCCCCGCATCCGACACCAAGACCTCCGAACCCGCCGCGCCGACAACGTCGGGGAATGGCTACTACATACCTACCAATTTCAAAGCTGGTTCAACGGCGCTGATCATGCGACATTATTTTGCTACGGCGATCCGGCGGTCGGCAAGACCTATTTCACGTGAGACAATTCTGGAAGAAAACTAGATGATAGTGCTAACAAGCAGCGACGCCAGTTCGCTCGTGGTAGACAGGTTATGCGATAGGGCCAGGGAGGAAAATATAGCTGTCGCATGCTTCTACGTCGATTTCGCCGCGCGGGAAGAACAGTCTCCGACAAACATGCTCGGCTCACTACTGAAACAGATTGTCGGTGGATTAGGAACGATCCCGGAGGAGATAAGAGAGACCTTTCTGGATCACAAAAAGGTAATTGGTGGAAGGGGGCTACGAGTGCCGGAAATCGTGAAGATGCTTCAGACTGTCACATCATTACGGCAGACATTTATATGTGTTGATGCCCTAGACGAATGTGTGGAAGGACATCAACCTGAAGTGTTAGATTCGCTGAGACAAATCCTTGAGAAGTCCGAAGACACGCGGATATTTCTAACGGCAAGACGGCACATCCGGGGCGAGATCGAAGGATATCTTGGCACGAGGGCGGCAATTTTATCGATAAAACCCAGCAATGGTGACATCGTGGAATATATCCGAATAAAATTGAGCAAGGACAGATGTCGAGGCGCAATGGATGGCAGTCTGGAGACGGAAATCATCAAAAGCATTACCACCACTATTCCCGAAACGTAAGTGAGCAACAATTGAAATATCGCTTTTGCATTCTCCACTGACAAATCTAGGTTTCTACTAATTTCCCTAACCTTGGATGCTATCCTCGGGGAAACCACAGCCTATGGGAGGCGGCAAAAGCTAAGGGCAATCACACAGTGCTTAGATTTGAAGGATGTATATGGCACGACCCTTGAACGGATAAAGGAGCAGGGTGGGGAGAAAGCGAGGCTCGGCATGGCAGCCTTGATGTGGATCTCGCATTCAGAGCGGCTATTACAACTCAATGAGCTCTTGTACGCCCTAGCGATCGAGATAGGATCTACGGATCTCAATTCCGAAAGGATTCCATCGGTGGAGACACTACTGAGCTGCTGTTTAGGGCTTGTTATCGTCGATAGAGAGGCTTCAACTGTTCGCTTAATCCACTACACTCTCTAGGAGTACCTCTACACCTGCCCCGACCTTTTCGGTGCAACTCACTCGGTTATGGCGGAAACCTGCCTGACATATCTTAACTTTCAAACCATTAAGGAATTTCATCCCTACAGCTTACTCCGCTTGAGTCAACTCCCTTCCTGAAATATTCTTCCCTATATTGGGGCACCCATGCCAGGAGAGAGGCTTCAAGCGACGTATTATCTCTTACGCTCAAGCCCTGTAGCCAAATCGAGAGCCACATATCCACCAAGCTACTTTTAGTAGATCTCATACCGAGGACCGGTCGATATATCCGTAACATCCCGATAAACGGTCCCCTAATTGGGTTTACCGGACTTCATTGCGCATCAGTTTTCGGCATCGTTAAAATCACAACTACCCTCTTAGACCAGCCAAATCCCGATCTCAACAAAAGGGATTTCCTGGGGATCACACCACTGATATGGACTGCTATATGTGGACAAGAGCAAATTGCAAAGCTGCTGTTAGAACAGAAGAGTATCAGCCCCGATAAACCGGATGGATACTTTCGTCGAACGGCGCTCTCATGGGCTGCCAGGAGGGGGAACGAGGGAATTGTGGGCCTTCTTCTTGAGCGGGCATCTGCCAATCCCGATGGCAGTGATGGCTGGTGGGGTAAGACGTCTCGAGTTGTGAATATGATGCGGAGAAAGAGATATGTCAACCCTAACAGGCCAGACAAATACGGCCAAACGCCACTATTGTTGGCAGCTGAAGAGGGACACGAGCGGGTGGTACAGCTACTCTTAGGAAGAAAGGACGTCAAGCCCGATACCTCAGATGCATACGGCCGCACACCCCTCCTGTGTGCTTCTGGTACATGGCGTGAGGGAATAGTGAAGTTATTAGTCGAGCGGGAAGATGTCAACATCCATAAGTCAGACAATAATGGGCAAACAGTACTGCTGTCAGCTGCGGAAAGAGGGTCAGTGGGAGTGGTGGGGCTTCTATTGGGTCGGAAAGATATCAACCCCAACACAAGAAGGCAAACCGGTCAGACTCTACTCTCGCTGGCTTCCGAGAAGGGACATGATGGAGTAGTGGAGCTACTGTTGGGACGGGAAGACATCAACCCTGATATGCCTGACAATGATGGTCGAACACCGCTCTCGTGGGCTGCCAGGGGTGGGCGCGATGAAGTAGTGAAGCTTCTGTTGAGACGGGAAGACGTCAACCACGATGTGTCAGACAATGATGGCCGAACACCGCTCTCGTGGGCTGCCGAGAATGGGCACCATGGAGTAGTGAAGCTACTATTGGGACGAGAAGACGTCGACCCCAATCTGCTCAGCAATAGTGGCTCAACACCGATCTCTTGGGCTGCTAGGAATGGGCACGGTGGAGTACTGAGGCTACTATTGGGACGGGAAGACGTCAACCCCGATGTTCCAGACGATGATGGCCAAACACCGCTCTCGTGGGCTGCCGAGAATGGGCGTGATGGAGTAGTTAAGCTTCTGTTGGCACGGGGAGACGTCAACCCCGATACTCCAGACAACGCCGGCCGGACACCGCTCTCGCTGGCTTCCCAGAAGCGGCACAAGCGAGTGGTAGACCTACTGCAAGCCCAGCAATCCACTAGCCCAACAAAATTTAGCCCCAATAACCCAACCTATTTCCTATAATCCTCAAAAACCTCCCGGCGCCGCTTCTCCATAAACACACTCATATATACTTCCGGTTTCCCCCCTCCCCCGACCTCTTTCACCTCCCTCCCGGGAGCCCACGCCCCTCTCGTGGACCCCTTTTTCTCCCCTTTACTTCCCTTCCATACAGACTCCTAATTCCACCCGAGTACAGTGCGTCGGGCCTGGGTGTGCCATTCTTGTAGTTACACCGGGAATCTTCGCCCCACCTTTTAGCCTTTTTTCCCTTCCTTGCAAAATTATTCGGTGTTAAGGTTTAGATTAATCCCTATTTCACACTCATTCATCCAACTTTCATCCATTTTTCGTTTTTCCCAACTATTCCGCTCTTCTCTCTACCAGCCCTACATGTACGGTAGTAGCTTGCTCCGAAATTTTATTTTTTACCCCATCTGAGGTTGTTGGGGATACGGCGTTTCATTTGCGACATCGGGGCATTTACCGCGACGGAGTGGATAGAGCTTTAAGATGGTCGAATCCCTAGGTTCTCTCCCAGACAGGAGCCAACCTGACACAAACAGCGCTTGGGTTACAGCGCCCAGTTTTGGCAATCCTGTATACGGGCTGTCGGGTTATCTCTCCCACGCTCTTCAACTATCTCCGTCGATTCATCAATCCCCATCCTAGTCCAACAATCGCTCACACTAGACTTTGCGAAAATCCCTTTACCCGCCAGGCACCTCTGTGATAGCACTAGACTCCCATAATCCCCACTTATTACCCGCAGCCCTTTCTAGTCGTTTTATTGCCGCCTGTCACCCCCAAGCCCTTTACTCGCCAAGCGTGTTTTCCCCCCCTCTTGCCAGGGTTCCGAATGGTCGGCAGAAGCCCGGACTGGACTAGCTAGTCCGGTCGAAAGTCAAGTCTAGTCTAATGGTTGAAATTAGACCGACTGGACAGTCAGGATCATCGAAACCGACTCGACCAGGACTGGTCCGACCAAGCGTGCCAAGCAATAGGATATGCTATTTTATCACATATTACGTTCAAATAAAGCTTTTCTTAATTAAACCTATTGTTTCCATGGATTATATGGTGGAGATAGTGCCTCGCTTAGATTAGGGGTGGTGAAAATAGGTTCTCCCCCCGTCGAACTATTTTTGGTGCGCTAAGTGGGTGATATTACATGACCAGCTGCCACAATACCTGTATTCGATCCTACTTATCCATCGGGTTATCGCATTTCCACCACCTGCTATCCTCTCCGGGGTGTTCTATCAACTTGTATTGAGGAGCTGTTGATTTATAACGTGACAAGGGGCTTTAAGATCCCACAATAGCTTGGCCTGGGTGCCATTCCGACTCTCATGTGATCTTTTATAAAGACTGGTCTGGGACCAGCCTAAACCGGACTGGACCACCCGAGCTAGTCGGGTCCAGTCATCGACATCAACCAGGACTGGCCGGTCTGGTCCTGCCTCCAGGACTTGACCGGTCGGACTATTCGGAACCCTGCATCTTGCTTTCACTCCACCTCCCGCCAACAAGTGTACATATCCGCAGAACCAGTAGATTTTTAAGCAAAACACACCACATTTCACTAGGAAAAAATGTCCGTCAATTTATATGGTAAGCGCAGGAGAGTTTAGAGCGAGGTACTCCTATGCAATCCCATAAGTTACCCAAGCCACTGCTTATATCCACTCAACAACTACCTCACACCCCACTGCAGCTCCCCGGAATAGCAATGCTAGGCTCCACAGCCCACTGCTAAGAACTTGCAGAACCACCCACCTCATGGCGCATCCCAGCTCACCAATTCCAAGTCTCGTCCTCCACCCTCTATCCTCCCCTCTTTCGTGCACCGAGTGACCACTCATGATCCCGGCGCACAACCCAATCCCACCCCCTGTCCAAACAAAACAACCCACAGCACATTGTATCAGAAATAGCAAACCAAGAATATCCCTTAGTCCCATTATATTCTGCCCTATCCCTCGACTATTATCGGACAGCAGGATAAAAAACCGGCGAGCGGGGGGGGGAGGCGGTGAGTTCAGGAACATTTCCAAAAGCCGAAAGACATTGTCGGGGGGGGGAGTGCTTGTTTGTAGTGTGTGCGAAAGCGAATCTATAGTTTCGTAGGGATACGTGCAGCTCCTCACACGGTAGCAGGCACGGTTTCCATAGAAAAGAAGAGAAGCTGTGGACATTGACCCCCCAGGTTCACACTCATTCCTCACTTTCTCCCTCTGTTCATGGCAGCATTATTAGCTTTAGAAATGCAAATGCCCCCTTAGATATTTATAATATATCTGTGTGGGTGAATATTCAGTACATAATAGGGCACCACTGCCATGAAAGTACTGCAACTCCTACTTGTAGGTCATATAAAATCAACACATAATCCGGGCTGAAGATTATATTCCGGATCAATTGTCATACCGTGAGTGGCAATCTTAGATTTAATATCATATGTTGAAAACTTTCGAGCTACTCGCATGGTCAGCCTGCCGGGCATGTACACACCCTATCCGATTCCCCCCCAGAGAAGGAAGTCCGGATATGCTCTCCGGATCGGTACGTCCGCCGGGAGGGAAAGTGGAAGTCTGTGACGCTATTCAGCGTGCCCAGCATATGTGTAACCAATTTTGTTATTATTCTGCCAAATCTTTCAGATATGGACTTGGGATCGGTGCAGCACCGGAAGGAATGCCACTCGAGAGAGTCGGATACGGGAGAGAGTCGGATGCGCCGCGGGTATAGAGCAGGAAGTTTTCTTTGTGGCGTTTAGCTTTATTTTGTTAGCATAATGTTTTTTTGCTGAAGAGAGAGGGGAACATGGGTGGAAGAAAATGGACCCGCATCGCGATGAATAGAAGGATGGAATGATCGGAGGAAGGCTTCGTTGCGTTCATATTTACTCCTGCCTCTACCGTTAGTTTAGTACGGTAGTTGGATAAGTTGAGCGTTTCTGTGAGCGTGAGCGAGTAGTTGAATAGTAGTGAAGTTCCCATCTCTGAGTTGTGCGTAGGCGATCTGTCTTTAGTGTTGCTTTAATCTTGACGTTTTCCGTTTCGTTTCCCCCAACGCTGTTTCGCCGTCTTCTAAATCTCCGATTCGTCTTCGGTCGTTCACCGATCAGCCGTCGTGGTTCAAAATAATACTTAGTTGTGTAATTTGTTAGCGTTCATGGCTGATGAGTGCAATGCCACACCTCCATCCTCCTCTCCACTCCCGGATGGAACCAGCAGGGCCCACACGTCACCTGGAGGGACCCGGTAGATCCTGCAACCAGAGGACCAGAGGAACCTGCACCAACCGCCTGTCCATCCTCGGAAGCCATACAGATCGAAATCAAGATACCCGCGTGTCCCGGGGGTACTTTTCGGGTACCGTGGTCAATGCCGTCATCACCCGGGGAACGGCTGATAGGACGATTGCACTCACATTAAGCAGCTCCAGGTCTTACTCTTTCCGGACGTATTTAAGGCTAGGAACTCAGTTCTAGCATGTCGAAACGTCCGAGGCGACACCCCCACAGCTCTTGCACAGCATGTCCCTGTTTGGCTCGACCAACTTGTAAGCCTTCTAGGGTAACTTTTATCCGACCTGATCTGATGGAGCCTGCCGGCCCTGGGACTTTGGAAGTGCGCTCTACTATACTATATGCAGTACCCAACTCACCGGCATATTTGGTAAGGCTATCTGGATTCTTTGCGGACCGGAGGTCTCATCCGAGTACCGTACCTTATGCAGCTGTAGCGCAATGGCCACGCGGTCACTGCCACCATGTCTCTACTATTTGTCAAATTAATCACATATAGAAACAAGGAGAGAAGGGTGAGTTTGTCACTCTGTTCACACTTCCCGTCACCTCTCGCCTTCTCTCACCATTTTACCGTGCTGTGATATTGATGACTCCCCCCTATTGAATCACCAATGATGGAGTGCTTAGGGCACCTGTTTGCTTATTCCATACTAGTAAATTATCATGTATACAGGGCATAAAACAAAAGCCGGGGCCTATAGAGCTTATTGCTCCCCGGTTTTTTCAAGAATGATCTGCGTGGTTCGAGCTTGCTAGCCTCAACCACTTGGGTTTCCGGATACTGTATGGGGCAGCCCTATTAAGCATTTCTTTTTCTGCAGAGCACAGCGTACAATAGCTACTTGTATATCTAAAAGGCTAATTAATATCTTACGGAGTGTTTATGGCGGATAAGCCATGGGTATTCGCCAACCTTAGAATTTAGCGAAATTTCCATCTCTTAAGCCCTTTTAGCGACTATTGGTACAACACCCGGGCAGGACAATCAAGCTCATAATTTATTAGTGTACCGTAAAAACTCGAATAATTGAACCTCACGCTAGGATATTGGAGATTCCTTTGCCGGTAAGGTCTCTTTTTCTTTTTTTTGGTCTTAGGCTCGGGCTGTGGGGGTCAGTTTTCGCTGGCGCTCGTGCCCTATCTGAGAGAGGGAATTTCGGACATCTTAGGGCGAGGTTTAGTTACTAGTTCTTACGCTATTATCTCGGGCAGTGGGAAAAGAGAGGCCGGAAGGATGGAAGCTATTGTTTGATGGCACGGTATGTTGGGTTCGTCCTCAAAAAAATAAAGGTGAATGAATCGGCCAGTGGGGGGGAGTCGGACAGAATCCGGATAGTGCAAAGCGATTCGCCTCCCAGTTACCGGACCTGCAAAGTCTTTTTCCAACCGAAGCCTCGTTAAGCGAAAAGACTTTTCAGAGTTTTCTTTGCCTAGAGACAATGGGGTGACGGCGCTCCCATGCATAAATCAAAGTTTCAAGTCAGAAGTCGGAAGGCTTGGCTGCTTGGCTACCATGCAGAGCGACGCTGGAAAAAAGCCAGGAATATGCAATCACAAACCATTTGAAGAAAGTAACAAAAATAGAGTTCAATGAAGCCAACTCAAACTCAATTGACAATGAATAACTAATAAATGAAAAAATGCTTTTCAATCACAAATACAAGAAAAATTAAAGGAAAGAAGTAGAAAAAAAGGCGAAATTAGAAGGGTAGAAGGAGCGCAAGGATGGCCGAGAAGAAGGGTATGATAATTTAGCTCAGGAGCCAGAATGGCAATTTCGAAAGGCCTGGGTAGCAGGGCCGGGGTCTCCAGATTCACCAGAGAAGCGGTCATGTAGAGAGACAGGGCGGTCATTTAGTGCAAGGGGGGGTAGCGAATGGTGATTTTCAGCAAATGAGAAGATATTATCCTTCTCCATAGCAGGTCTATCCTGCCAGCCCAGCTCTTTCAGCTCATTTACCAGAGCATTTCTCTTTCGCTTGGACACTGTATTTAGATCAATTTCCAACTTTTTTATTTTCCTATCCCGTTTCTTGGCCTCTCACTCAAGCCTTTTCTTTTTCAATTGTGCAAGCTCACAGAGTCCAATAACCCGTGCTTTGCTGATGACCCTCTGATCGCGCTTGCTTGCCTGCCTTTTCACCTTTTCTTGCTTGAGGAGCTCTGCATTTATTGTGGCTATGGCTATGCCATTTTGGCCAATGAAAGCAATTGCACCTATTGCAGCCTTCACTTCATCGATATTGGGGGATTTCTGAGCCACAGCCTCGATCTGTGATATCTCATCCACCTCAGAAACACGGGTTGGAGATTGGCGAGGTGCTACAGCACTTTGCTCAGGAATCTGAAAGGAGGAGTCACAGAGAATACGCAAGCGCTTTATTGGGGAAATCCCAGTAGGGCGAAATGCGGAAAGGATGTTGGAAGAAGTGAGTGCCCGGGTCCGGGCACTCATACACATTGGATAAAAGTCTCCCATATAGAGGCAGGCATAGGGGCCCTCTGTCCGGCCCCACTCATCAACCTTGTGGTCAAAAAAGCGCTGGCGAGGTGAAAAAATGTGGACATCAAGTGGTTGAAGGAAGTGGGTTGAATACGGATGGAAGACTAGTAGTCTAATATGATACTGGAGGGCGAACTTGACAAAGTCAAAGGTTAAATGTGATCTGTGTCCATCAAATAGTAGCAAGCGGTACTCCGAACTATCGTCTGGACAGGTATTAGGATGAAAGTTCTCCTTCAGTCATCGTAGACCAAGATTATCATTCCACCATCTGGTTGAGGAAAGTGCAAAATCAGCCTCACCATTTTCCTCATAGTCATGCCAGCCCATATATTGGGCTTCACCCTTATAAATGATAAAGGGTGGTATTGTCATACCGGCTGCAGATATACTCTCAACGAGAGTGATCCATTCTCGACTTCCCTCTTATCGAACTCTGGATGTTTTCTATTGGAACGACATAGAACTTGTTCCTTGCTTGATACCCCAAGAAGAAAGCCTTTCTAATCAAATTTCCAAAGATTGTCCGGTTTTATTCAGTATCGACTTCGTGTTTGCCAAGGCGGTTAAAACAGTAATTCACAACTCGACATTCACTTGCCACTACACATTCACGGTTTACGGTATTAGCAATGTGTGCGGAGACCTCTGGATGGCGGTTCATAAAACGTTGGATGAGGTGCTTTCCCACCTCTTGTTGGGTAATATCCTTTGGAGACCCCGTCTCATGAGAATACCTCTCATCTCCTCCACATGGTGACCTCTTGGAGGAACCCCCATTTCATCTAATTCCTTCACCCATTGTACCATTCTTTCCTCCTCCTCTTGATCAAATTTCTGCTGCTTTTCATGAGCTTGATTAAAGGCCTTTGTCCGTCCTTCTACGGAGGTACAGCCCATAAGTATTGTATATTTTACTAGCAGGGGTGTTCGGCTAGCAGTATGTAAGAGTAATGAATTGGGTATAAGCGGAGCGAATGGAGTATGGTAGCTACCTAATTCACCCCGTCACCCTTGCTAGCACAAACACCCCCTGCTAGTAAAATATAAAATACTTATGGGCTGTACCTCCGTAAGAGATTTTTTAAGGTCCCTTTATTCAAACCGAATAAGCGCGCAACACCACGATAGGTTGCCTCAGGATGCTCTCTCACATGTGAAATTGCCTGAGTGAGGCTTGTTTCCCGCTCTGCATATGCAGACTTTCTTACTTGGGCTCGGGATCAGGGCATTGTTGAGAAATAGGCCGAATAATGTCCTGTGTTGGGGTTGCACGATGGTGGTCAAACTCCCCGGGGTGGTCAATTACCCGGTCGGAAACGTAACCCCTGGATTGCTCGCTTGCTCGCAACCTGGGGCACGTCTTCTACGTGCCCGACAGCTCAACGACAGATTCAGCTCAACAACACTTTTTTTTTTGTATGTGTATTTAAGAATTATCAACCATCACTAAACATCTCCCAATCTATGAAATGTCCTTCTGGCTTTCTCATCAATTTTTCAAGTCTTTGCCAATAAGCCTTCCAACTTTTACTCTCACTAGGGGGGTCTTGAGTTTGGATTAAATGTAAAGGTGACATTGAGCCGGATCTGGTGTAAAAGGGAGGGAAAAAATGGGAGGCTTATTTGCAAAGGCCTAAAGCAATGTCTGGGAAAGCCAGGAGGACATTTTATACATTGGGAGATGTTTGGTGGTGGTTGATAATTCTTAAATCCAGATACAAAAAAAAGTGCCGTTGAGCTGTATCTGTCGTTGAGGTGTAGGGCACTCTCTAGGAGAGTGCCCAAGATTGCCAAGCGTGGGTTGTGACTCTGTCACAACCTTGGCACGGTAACCTCTTTGGGCTGAGATCTTCCGTTGAGCTGTTAGGCACTCTCTTGAGAGTGCCTAAGATTGCGAGCAAGCGAGCAATCGGGGGTTGTGACTCCGTCACAACCTTGGCACGGTTAGCCTTTCCAGTAATCTCAGGAATTTTCAAACTTATACAGAAATTGGAGGTCGGGGAATATGGCGGGATGGGGGGGTAGCAAAGGTAACCGCTTGTCGTAGATTTCCGATAGTGCCCTACAGTGTTCGCAAAAGAGAATCCCCGAGCTGAAATAACTAGCGCGCCTAACTAAGATTACCTCTAAGTAGGAAGTTGCTCTCCGCAGGAGCGAAAAGAAAATGGTGGGGCAACCCCGTACGCCAACGCAAATAGGCCACTCGGAAAAATCATTAACTGCACAAAATATCTAAAATTGAAGACACTACCATACGTAGATACCGATGGTTTTAATTATCTTTGCGGATTAGCTACACAGGTTTTGAGAATTATTCACTGGGTGAGCCCCCGCCCACAACTAGCAGCACCAGTGCTCTCCAACAATTAAGACCACTAACCACCATTCTTTAGCATGCTAACGAGAGGATTTTCGAGATGCAAGTCTAGTTGAAATTAAGCTGAAAGGACATCTATGCGCTGAAAACGTGGTGACCAAGTAGACAAGGGATTCGACCGGTGTCATCAAATTGTTTTTACCTGAATGTCAAACTCATGTTTGATATCGATGGGAAACTTTCCTAGCGTTGGTACGCAATCGGCCTACCAGTTTTTTCCTTGACTTGGTGGTTCCGGCGCCACGAGCGCGAGACCACTATTGCATTTAAGTGAACCTGTAAAAGTGATGGGGGAAAGAAATAGTATTGGTCCTTGGTTTTGGAGAGCCGATACATAACAAAGTATCTGTTACACAAGGCTCCAGTCAGTGGACAGGAGCACAAGGTGCTAACTTAACGATCGCCCCGCTTTTCATTACATACTAAATTTCAATCGACCGAACCCAACACTACTTTACAGCATCATAGCCAGCGAAATGTCACACTCCCATAGCAGTGATCATGATACCAACCCCCCGAACACCCACTACTCTCATAATTCTAATTCTTTCAATTACTTTTCCAATGACACTGTGTGGAATGTGAAAAATAATGCTGCGACGGACGAGAGGTCTGAAATTCTTGCTTGGTTATCCCCACTTGAGCCCCGCATCCGACACCAAGACCTCCGAACCCGCCGTGCCGACAACGTCGGGGAATGGCTACTACATACCGATGAATTTCAAAGCTGGTGCAACGGCGGTGAACATGCGACATTATTTTGCTACGGCGATCCGGCAGTCGGCAAGACCTATTTCAGGTGAGACAATTCTCGAAGAAAACTAGGTAATAGTGCTAACAAGCAGCAACGCCAGTTCGCTCGTGGTAGACAGGTTATGCGATAGGGCCAGAGAGGAAAATATATCTGTCGCATGCTTCTACGTCGATTTCGCCGCGAGGGAGGAGCAGTCTCCGACAAACATGCTCGGTTCACTACTGAAACAGATTGTCGGTGGGTTAGAGAGGATCCCGGAGGAGATAAGACAGACCTTTCAAGATCACAAAAAGGTAATTGGTGGAAGGGGGCTACGAGTGGCGGAAATCGTGAAGATGCTGCAGACTGTCACATCGTTACGGCAGACATTTATGTGTGTGGATGCCCTAGACGAATGTGTGGAGAGGAATCAACCAGAAGTGCTGGATTCTCTGAGACAAATCCTTGAGAAGTCCTCAAACACGCGGATATTTCTAACTGCAAGACGGCACATCCGGGGCGAGATCGAAAGATATCTTGGGCCGAGAGCGGCAATTTTATCCATAAAACCCAGAAATGATGATATCGTGGAGTATGTCCGAATAAGATTGAGTAAGGACAGATATCAAGACGCAATGGATGGCAGTTTGGAGACCGAAATCATCGAAAGCATTACCACAACTATTCCCGAAACGTAAGTGAAACAACAAAATGAAAATATCGCTTTTACATTCTCCCCTGACAAATCTAGATTTCTGTTAATTTCCCTAACCTTGGATGCGATCCTCGGGGAAACCACAGCCTATGGGAGACGGCAAAAGCTAAGGGCAATCACACAGGGCCTAGATTTGAAGGGTGTGTATGGTTTGACCCTTGAACGGATAAAGGAGCAGGGTGGGGAGAAAGCGAGGGTCGGCATGGCAGCCCTGATGTGGATCTCGCATTCGGAACGGCTATTACAACTCGATGAGCTCTTGTACGCCCTAGCGGTCGAAATAAGAGCTACGGATCTCAATGCCGAAAGGATTCCATTGGTGGAGACACTGCTGAGCTGCTGCTTAGGGCTCGTTATCGTCGATAGGGAGGCTTCAACTGTTCGCTTAATCCACTACACTCTCCAGGAGTACCTCTACACCTGCTCTGACCTTTTTGGTGCAACTCACTCGGTTATGGCGGAAACCTGCCTGACATATCTTAACTTTCAAACTATTAAGGACATTTCATCCCTACAGATTACTCCGCTTGAGTCAACTCCCTTCCTGAAATATTCTTCCTTATATTGGGGCGCCCATGCTAGGAGAGAGGCTTCAGGCGACGTATTATCTCTTGCGCTCAAGCTTTGTAACCAAATCGAGAGCCACATATCTACCAAGCTACTTTTAATAGATCTCATACCGAGGACCGGTCGATATATTCGTGACATCCCGATCAACGGTTCCCTAATTGGGTTTACCGGACTTCATTCCGCATCGGTCTTCGGCATTGTTGAAATCGCAACTGCTCTCATGGACCAGCCAAATCTCAATCTCAACAAAAGGGATTTCCTAGGGCTCACGCCATTGACATGGGCTGCTATATGTGGACAAGAGCAGATTGCAAAGCTGCTGTTAGAACGGCAGACTATTAGCCCCGACAAACCTGATAAATACTTTCGTCGAACGGCGCTCTCATGGGCTGCCAGGAGGGGGAACGAGGGAATTGTGGGCCTTCTTCTTGAGCGGGCATCTGCCAATCCCGATGGCAGTGATGGCTGGTGGGGTAAGACGCCTCGAGTTGTGAACATGATGCGGGGGAGGAGATATGTCAACCCTAACAAGCCAGACAAATACGGTCAAACGCCACTATTGTTGGCTGCTGAAGAGGGACATGAAGGGGTGGTACAGCTACTCTTGGGAAGAAAGGACGTCAAGCCCGATACCTCAGATGCATACGGCCGTACACCTCTCCTGTGTGCTTCTGGTACATGGCGTGAGGGAATAGTGAGGCTATTAGTTGAGAGGGAAGATGTCAACATCCATAAATCAGACGATAATGGGCAAACAGTACTGCTGTCAGCTGCTGAAAGTGGGTCAGTGGGGATGGTGGGGCTACTATTGGGTCGGAAAGATATCAACCCCAACACATGCAGTGAAACCGGTCAGACTCTACTCTCGCTGGCTTCCGAGAAGGGACATGATGGAGTAGTGGAGCTACTGTTAGGACGGGAAGACGTCACCCCGGATATGGCAGACAATAATGGCCAAACGCCGCTCTCGTGGGCTGCCGAGAATGGGCGCGATGGAGTAGTGAAGCTACTGTTGGGACGGTACGACGTCAACCCGGATATGGCAGACAATGATGGCCGAACACCGCTCTCGTGGGCTGCCGGGAATGGGCACGATGAAGTAGTGAAGCTACTGTTAGGACGGGAAGACGTCAACCCCGATGTGCCAGACAATGGTGTCCGAACGCCGCTCTCGTGGGCTGCCGGGAATGGACGCGATGGAGTAGTGAAGCTACTGTTGGGACGGTACGACGTCACCCCGGATATGGCAGACAATAATGGCCAAACGCCGCTCTCGTGGGCTGCCGAGAATGGGCGCGATGGAGTAGTGAAGCTACTGTTGGGACGGTACGACGTCAACCCGGATATGGCAGACAATAATGGCCAAACGCCGCTCTCGTGGGCTGCCGAGAATGGGCGCGATGGAGTAGTGAAGTTACTGTTGGGACGGGAAGACGTCAACCTGAATATGCCAAGCAGTAGTGGCCGAACGCCGCTCTCGTGGGCTGCCGAGAATGGGCGCGATGGAGTAGTGAAACTACTGTTGGGACGGGAAGACGTCAACCCGGATATGCCAGACAATAATGGCCAAACACCGCTCTCGTGGGCTGCCGAGTATGGGTGCGATGGAGTAGTGAAGCTACTATTGGGACGGGAAGACGTCAACTCCAATCTACCCAACAACGATGGCCGGACACCTCTTTCGCTGGCTTCCCAGAATCGGCACAAGCGAGTGGTAGAGCTACTGAAAGCCCACCAATCCGCTAACTCAGCACAACTTAGCCCCAACAACCCAAACCCTTCTCCATAATCCTCAAAAACCTCCATGCGCCGCTTTCTCAGCACCTCCGTAAATACACCCATACATACTACCGGTTTCCCCCTCTCCAGACCACTTTCACCTCCCTCCCTGGAGTCTGCACCTGTCTCGTGGGCACCGTTGCCTCCCCTTCACTTCCCCCCCCCCTTCCACACGGATTCCTGATTCCACCCGAGTACAGTTCGGCACCGGATATGGATGTACTATTCTTGTTGTTATACCGGGAATCTTCGCCCCACCTTCCAATCTTTATTCCCTTCCCCGCAGAATTATTCGGCGCCAGGGTTCAGATTTATCCCTATTTCCTACTCATTCATCCTAACTTTCGCCCATTCTTCATTTCCCCCAACTATTCCTCTCTACTAGCCCTCCATGTACAGTAGTAACTTACTCCGAATTTTCTTTACCCTATCCGTTGTTATTCAAGATAAGGTGTTTCTATTGTCAATCACCGGCACTTCCTTCGCCCACATCACCCTCTGTGCCCCCACTATTAGAATATTCTAGAAGTATACCGGAAGCTTCACCGACGAGTTTGATATTCTGTGAAAGGTGCGAGAGGCAGGGTAGATGCGGTGAAGGAGAGGGGGGCAGATCCGGTGGGCAGATGCGGGGAAATTGAGGGGTAACAAGATCATACCACAAGTGGTAAAAAATGGCGTGATGATGTAGGAACTACTCTTGGGCGAGTAGTCTTAGTTTTTTGTACTTAAGGGTCTTGTTCACGCACAGTTGTAGGGGTCAAGTCAGCGAATAGATTCTGCCCCTCATACAATTTTGGTTCATTTCCTCCTGTACTCCTTCATATACAATTGGCAGTGATCCCAATTTATAATGGTTTCAATTGTAACCTCGGAGCATTTACCGAGACTTAGTGGATAGAGCTTAAGACGGCCGAACTTCTTGGTCTTTCCCATACCGGAGTAACCGGACACACAAACAGCGCTTGAGTTACAACGGTTAGGTTTGGAAACTCGGTATATAAGGTATGATATTGCTTACCTCCCCCATGCACTTCAGCCCTCTCCATCCCCTCATCTATCCCCATCCTGTCACTTCTACGCCCCCTATTCGCCAAGAATGTTTCCCCCCTCATATCCCTCTTGCTTTCACTCTAGCCGCCGCCAACATGTGTACTTGTCCCGGGCGGGGGTATCCGGAAACAGGGGTGATCCTGGAGTCCGAATTTTGTATGGTACAAAATCCGTGCTTATCTAAGTCACATACAAAATTCGGACTCCAAGATCACCCCTGTTTCCGGATACTTCTTGCCTGGGACAAGTACATACGCCCGTGATCAGTAGATTTCACTTCTCGCTAGGAAAAAACCCCGGTCGATTTAGCTGGTAAGATCAGGATTGTGTAAAGCAAGGTTTTCTTTTTTGCTCAATCCCATACCCAAGCTACGACCCATAACCAACAACTACCCCACACCCCACCCTAGCTCCCCGGAATAGCGATACTAAGCTCCACACCCCACTGCTATGCAATGCAAGACTACCCACCGCATGGCGCATCCCAGCTCACTAATTACAAACTTCCTCCACCCTTTCATTCCCCGAGTGACTACTTATGATCTCAGTTTTCGATCCAACCCTACCCTCTGCCCAAACCAAAGAATTCACAATACACATATCAGAAATAGCAAACCAATAACTTCCTTTAGTCTTGTTACAATTCTACCCTATCCTTCGACTATTGTTGGACAGCAGGATAAAACCCATGAGCGGGGGGGGGGCAGTAGATTCAGGAACATTTCCCAAAACCCCGAAAAATGTTCTCGGAAGGGGGTGCTCGTTTGTAGAGTGTGCAAAAGTGATACTATAGTTTCTCAGGGATACGTACGGCTCTTCACACGGTGGTCGGCACGGTTCTCATGGTAACGAAGAAACTGTGGATATAGACCCCCCCCGTTCACTCCAATTCCTCACTCTCTCCTCTTTTCATGATAGCATTATTAGCTTTAGAAATGTGAATGCCCCCTTGGGTATCTGAACATGTGTATAAGGTAAATTAGCCCATACACAATAGCGCCCCACCGCCAACAATGTGCGGTGACATCCCCCCCCCCCAGAGTGTGTCACGATAAAATTAATCCCCAATCCGGCCTAAAGATTACACCCCAGATCGCGATCAAAATGGCACCATGAGTGGCAACCTTAGATTGTAATACTCAATTCAGACATACGGTAACATGCATGACTAGTGAGTGTGATGCAACACCTCCTCCGTACTCTCCTCTCTCGGATTAAACCCGTAGTCCCCGCTAATTACCATCAGGGCCCACACGTCATCTAGAGAGACTCGATAGATTTTACAACAAGAGGCACCTGCAGTCCTCACCCGTCCGTCCCGGGAATCCTTTCCGGTACCTCTGCTCTTCCCGTCCGCATCCTCAGCCGGGCCCACTGGATACTTGGGTTTCATAGCTCACCTTAAACAGCTCTACCACCCCTCCTTCCCAAACTCGGCTAAAGCTGGGCACTCGATTATGATATGTCGAAATATCTAAGCCGGCATGCCACAGCACTTGCGCAGCGTGTCCCGGTTTCGCTCGGCCAATCAATTCGCCCTCTAAGGGAACTTTTATAAACTTCACATGATTTATCTTGTCAGCCTAGAACTTCTAAAGCACACGGTTCCACTATATAGAGTATCAAATTTATATTTGGCGATGGTATCCGGCTTGTTTGGCGGTTGGAAGTGGCACTATGCCATATTAATCAATTATATCAAGGCCATACAATTACTACCGCTATATCTCAGCTATTCACAAAAAAACCATCGCGAGGAGGGGGAGTTCATCATCCCTGATCACACGTCCAGCTACCCCTCACCTTCTCATACCATAATACTGGCTCTTGGGATCGGCGACAGGCCAGTTATTAGATTGATAGTGCTGCAGTGCCGAAGGTACATGCTTGCGTATTCCCATAGGCTCGGTGTTCCCAACCGGCCGGTCCGTCCGGCTTTGGGTACTGCCGGACTGACCCGGGCTTTTCCAGAGACGGCCTGGCCGGACTGTGGGAAACCCGGCTTCCCGAAACAAATTCCGTGACCTGCCTAGGTGACCTGCGGGCCTCAGGGTTTTCAACCCTCCCTAACCTTAATGCGCAGAAAGCCACTTCTACAGGTTAAGGTTCAGGTTGATACACGTGACTTCCGGTGTTTCAACATCCTGTGATCACCGGGTTTGAAAATTTACTTCCGGAGGTAAATTTTCCGGGAGAGGGCTATCTTGGGGTGGCTGACTAAATGCGCAACGGTCAAACACTGGAGCACAAGAACTAGATATTGGATATATGCATAAGCTGACGACATTGATTGACTTTCAGATGATCTAGAAGCACACACACACCGTGTCGCTTTTATTGTTCTAAACTGGGTATCAGCCGCCAACAGCCAAGGTATCTTGCAGTTAATTTATGTAGTTAAATTTAAAATATGTCATATGCGAAAAGCCTAGCCAATGAATGCTGAGTTTTGCGCAAGCAGCAATCGCTGCCAAGGTATCTGGCGGCTTTAGCCGGGATCTGCAGGTTTGCCTGGGCATTTGTGGGCTTTACGGTAGCCGACTGTAAAAACTAAAATAAACGAAAAATGTGCCATGTCGTTGGACTTGCCTCCTCTGGTAAGGTCTGGCGTTTTTTTTTTGCTTTTATACATCTCTCAGAGCGGCTGAACAGCTCTTTTTTTTTGCAGAGTTTTTCTCCCCTTTTCCAAAGTACTCGTAGGGAATTCTGGACTGCATAGCACATTTTTCGTTTATTTTAGTTTTTACGGTAGGTTGCCTACCCTCTCGACCTGACGGTTGCCTGGGCACCTGCAGACTTTGGCAGCCGTTGATAATTTCAGCTGGAGTGACCCGGGCTTTTCAAAACCATGGCTGGACCGGCCGGACCGGCCGCTTGGGAACACTGCATACGGTAGGTTATCATGCACACAAGGCATAAAAAGAAGGCCGGAGCCTATGGGGCTTATTTCTCCCGGGGGGTCCTTCCGATAATCGTCGGCGTGATGAGTTAGAAAATGCTGGCTTTGACCATTTTCTGACACCGGGTACCTCTTTTGTGCTGATATCATACTGGGGAATCTAAATAGTACTCCAGATCGGCAGTTGAACCTTTCCCTCAAATCAAAGGAAGCAAAGCAATCTTTGCTTCTCGGAAAAAAAAAGTTGAAAAGAAAAAGAAAAATTTTTCTTTCTTCCCTTCCGTTCCGGTGCCCCACCAATCGCAGGTCCCACCCTCCAGGGGTGATGGTAAAGTCGGATTCTAGCACCGCGCAGCAAGTCTGATTTGAGCTATGATACAACCTTACCAAAGGTCAAGGCCCCCCCAGCCTCCGGGTTCCTGGGGCCGGGTTCCTTAGATCTTCTACGCCCTATGCGACGGATCGTTCGTTAATAACTCAGTTTTAGTGGGAATCAAACTCCTAGGCTTCGGCTAATTGCGCACGTTAATTGGGTCTTGACATGTCAGCCATTGTATCAGCTAGGTATTTTCACATCACATCGCTACCGTAACAAATACTTATCCACGAAAATCCACTCAAGCGCCTTGGAGTCTGGTCTATGAAACCCACTTCAACTGAAGAAATTCAATACGCCCCCCCTTGCAGCAACAAGCAAACAATAGTAAAAACTATCAAAATTTAATAGTCAGTCACCACCAATCCTAGTAAAAATAAACTTCATGACCCCAAAGCGGACCGGACCCTCTTGTGGAAAGAAAAATCCCCAACCGAACCGGAAAGTGAATCGTTTGTTTAGTTACAAAGTAGAAAGCCTCTCAACCGTCTCCCTCTTTCCTTGTTGCCCAAGGCTAAATCCAACCTCACATTAACCAGCGCGGGGGCTTCTCCTTCCCCAGATTCGGCCAAGGCTGGGAACTGGGCTATGATATATCGAAAAGGCGAAGTTTAGCAGCCATCCAATAGCACTCATACGCCGTGTCCAGATTTTGGCTCGACCAATCCGCCATTTAATGTAACTTTTATTTGACCTCACCTAATATATCCTGGCGGCCAGGAACTTGGGGGCTTACTGTACTACTATACATAGTATGATCACCAATTCGCACTTGGCCTGGGTGTCAAGCTTCTTTTGTGATTTGAAGTTGTCGCTTAAATTATGTACCGATCCGTAATACTGTAGCATGAGGATAAGTTATCATGTATGTAGTGTAAGAACCAAAAGCCGGAGACTATGAGGCTTCTGGCCGTCAGGTTCGCGAAATAATTGTCCGGACGGTGAGTCTAGGCTTGCCGGCTTCAGCTGTTAAGGTCTGCTAATATCGTGCAGAGTACAGTAGTAGCCCGAGCAGTGTCTTTTTCCGCCGAGCGCAACAACATCTCGGTTAAGTCACCCGAATATGATTGTGGCCGGTCATCGCCCAGAGAGTGCTTGTAGATCACCAGTAGTTATCCACTAACCCTGAAATTTAGAGAAACGCCCACCTCCTCCGTCCTCTTGGAGACTATTACTGCTACACCAGGATAGGGTAATCGAGCTCACGATCGATCAGCGCATCGGCCCGGGGAGTGGGAACACGGGATCGGCAAAAATGGCAGCCCATTTTGATTGCATGGTGTGTTGGGTTATGAAACAATGATTTTTGTCCTGAAGTCAAGGTTCCCTAGATGGGGGTTTTCAGTGCACCGTAAGCACTCGAATAAACGGACCATGTGCTAGAACGTTGGAGTTGCCCCTCCTAGGAAGGTCTGGCTTTTATTTCTTTATTTGTCTCGGAGGCGGGTTTCCTGGTGTGTTTCTCCCCCTGCTCCAAGGAGGAAATTTTGGACTCCTGGCACATGGTCCGTTTATTCGAGTTTTTACTGTAGCGAGGAGAACTGAAGTGTAAATAGAGAAATAATCAACCGGTAGGAACGCTTAAACAGCACCTAAATGGGCAATCGTCGCTCGCACTATAGGAAGTGTTAAACTATCGTCAATGATGATTAAAGAAAAAACACGGAGAAAAAAATCGTTAATCGCGCAAAAGTAAAGAGCGGAGCGCAGATACATAGGTGAGTCCTCGCTGTCTTCCGTTGTCCTTGTTCTCCCCCCGTTTAACAACCCACGATCCATTCTAATGATTACAAATCACGCCTCTCCCGTGAGCAACGAACACCACAAATCCTCCCATTTCACTAGCTAACTAACCCGCCGCTTCCTACCCATTAAAGAAGCCTAATTTGGAACCCCACAGTTCGCCCTCAACAACAAAACAAGCGCGCAGTGGGAATCTAAAATAAAATTTACATAGTGCAAAACGATTCGCCTCCACCAGTGCCTCAAAATCCTTGTCCAACCAAAGCCTTGTTAGGCTCCACGGGAACGACGAGCCAGTCTACTATTATACATCATTCGTTAATACCATCATACCTGAACCACAGCCAAGTATTATAATACAGCTAATTAGGAACACGTACAGTAATCCTTCTAGATTATTCCACAGCACTCGCTAGCAATCGCATCCAAATATCAAACACCTCCGTTATCCCGTAGCTTCCGACAAGCCTCCATGCAGCCTTGCCAGTAATATTGGGAATTTTCAAACTCAAACTCATTAGGCCATTAGCAGTCAAGAAATATGGCGAGACGAGGGTGATGGGAAAAGTCGCCGCTGGGCGTAGGTTGCAGTGGTGACCTACGGTGACTGCGGGGGGGAAATTATTTTTGCAAGAAAATTATTGGTGCCATTGATTGCAGATATGAGTAGGAAGTTATCCGCAGGAGTGAAGAAAATGGTTGTACCACCCTAAGTCGCGCGCCAACACAAATAGGTTGTTCGGGAAAATGATCAACCGCTCAAAATCTCAAATGCAAGACACTACCTATAGTTTCAATTACCATTGGCGATCACCTACCCATGTTTTAGGAACCATTTCACTAGGTGAGCCCTACCACGAGTGCCAAACTACTATTGCACCTGAGTGAACCTGTAAAAGTGCTGGAAAGAAATTGCATTGGTCCCGGACTCCGGAGAGCCGATCCAAAGCAAAGTACTTGTTACACAAGATTCGACTCAGCGGACAGAAGCACAAGGCGCTGACTTAATGATCGCCCCACCTTCCATTACAAGTACTGACTCAATTTTCATCAACCGAACCTAATATCCCTCGCAATCTATACCGCTACACCATCATAGCCAACGAAATGTCATACTCCTCTATCGATGATCAGGAGACCAACCCCCCCAACAACGCCCACTACTCACATAATACCCATTCTTTCAATTACTTCTTCAATGACATTGCATGGAGCGCGAACAACATAGCCGCGAGAGACGAGAGGGCTGAGATTCTTGCGTGGTTATCCCCACTTGAGCCCCGCATCCGACACCAAGACCTCCGAACCCGCCGTGCTGATAACGTCGGAGAATGGCTACTACATACCGACGAATTTCAAAGCTGGTGCAATGGTGCTGGACATGGAACATTAATTTGCTACGGCGATCCTGCAGTCGGCAAGACCCATTTCAGGTGAGACAATTCTCGCAGAGAAACTGGATGACGATGATGCTAACAAGCAATGACGCCAGCTCACTCTTGGTAGACAGGTTATGCGATAAGGCTAGGGAGGAAAATATAGCTGTCGCATGCTTCTACGTCGATTTCGCCGCGCGGGAGGAGCAGTCTCCGACAAACATGCTCGGTTCACTACTGAAACAGATTGTCGGTGGATTGGCAACGATCCCGGAGGAGATAAGATTGGCCCTTCAGGATCAAAAAAAGGTGATTGGTGGAAGAAGGCTACGAGTGGCGGAAATTGTGAAGATGCTTCAGACTGTCACATCATTACAGAGGACGTTTATATGTGTGGATGCCCTAGACGAATGTGCCGAAGGAAATCAACCCAAAGTGTTAGATTCTCTGAGACAAATCCTTGACAAGTCCCCAAACACGCGGATATTTCTAACCGCAAGACGGCACATCCGAGGCGAGATCGAAAGATATCTTGGGCCAAGAGCGGCAATTTTATTCATAACACCCAGCAATGATGATATCGTGGGATATATCCGAATGAGATTGGGCAAGGACAGATGTCGAGACGTCATAGATAGCAGTTTGGAGGCCGAAATCATCAACAGCATTACCACCACTATACCCGAAACGTAAGTGAACACAATCGAAATATCGCTTTTACATCCTCCTGACAAATCTAGGTTTTTACTAATTTCCCTTACCTTGGATGCGATCCTCGGGGAAACCACAGCCTATGGTAGACGGCAAAAGCTAAGGGAAATCACACAGTGCTTAGATTTGAAGGATGTGTACGGCACGACCCTTGAACGGATAAAGGAGCAGGGTGGGGAGAAAGCGAGGCTTGGGATGGCAACCCTGATGTGGATATCGCATTCAGAACGGCTATTACAACTCGATGAGCTCTTGTGCGCCCTAGCGGTCGAAATAGGATCCACGGATCTCAATGCTGAAAGGATTCCTTCGGTTGAGACATTATTAAGCTGTTGCTTAGGTCTCATCATCGTCGATAAAGAGGCTTCGACTATTCGCTTGATCCACTATACTCTCCAGGAGTACCTCTACACCTGCCCCGAAATTTTTGGTGCAACTCACTCGATAATGGCGGAAACCTGCCTAACATATCTCAACTTTCAAACCATTAAGGATATTTCGTCTCTGCACCTTACCCCACTCGAGTCAACTCCATTCCTGAAATATTCTTCCTTATATTGGGGCGCCCATGCTAGGAGAGAGGCTTCAAAGGACATGATATCTCTCGCGCTCAAGCTTCTCAGCCAAACTGAAAGCCATATATCTACCAAGATACTTTTGGTGGATCTCATACCGAAGACCGGTCGATATATCCGTGACATTCCCATCAACGGTCCCCTGATTGGGTTTACTGGACTTCATTCCGCATCAGTTTTCGGCATTGTTCGAATCGCAACTGCTCTCTTGGACCAGCGAAATCCCGATCTCAACAAAAGGGATTTCCTGGGGATCACGCCATTAATATGGGCTGCTATATGTGGACAAGAGCAGGCTGCAAAGCTGCTGTTAGAACGGCCGACTATTATCCTCGACAAACCCGATAAATCCTTTCGTCGAACGGCGCTCTCATGGGCTGCTGAGAAGGGGAACGAAGGAGTTGTGAGGGTTATTCTGGAGCGGGCGGCTACCAAGCCCGATAGCAGTTGTGGCTGGTGGGGTAAGACGCCGCGAGTGGTGAATATGGTACGGGGGAGGAGATATATCAACCCTAACAGGCCAGACAAATACCGTCAAACCCCAATATCGTTAGCAGCCGAAGAGGGACACGGAGGGGTGGTACAGCTACTCTTGAGAAGAAAGGACGTCAAACCCGACACGGCAGATGCATACGGTCGCACACCTCTCCTCTGTGCTTCTGATATGCGGCGTGAGGAAATGGTGAAGCTGTTAGTCGAGCGGGAAGATGTCAACATCCATAAATCGGACAAAAATGGGCAGACAGTACTGCTGTCAGCTGTGAAAGGTGGGTCGGTGGGGGTTGTGGGGCTACTATTGGGACGGAAAGATATCAACCCCAACACGCGCACCAAAACCGGCCAGACACTAATCTCGTTGGCTTCCGAAAGGGGACATGATGGAGTAGTGAAGCTACTGTTGGAACGGGAAGACGTCAACCCCAATATGCCAGACAATAGTGGCCAAACACCACTCTTGTTGGCCGCCATGAATGGGCGCGATGGGGTGGTAGGACTACTTCTGAGCCAGGAAGACGTCAACCCCAATGTGCGAGACAGTGATGGCCTGACTCCGCTCTCGTGGGCTGCCATGAATGGGCGCGATGGAGCAGTGGAGCTGCTGCTGGGACGGGAAGACGTCAACCCCAATATGCTAGACAATTATCGCCAAACCCCGCTCTCATGGGCTGCCGAGTATGGGCACGATGGAGCAGTGAAGCTACTGCTGGGGCGGGAAGCCGTCTGCCCCAATTTTCCAAGCCGCAATGGCTCAACACCGCTCTCGTGGGCCGCCAGGAATGGGCATGGCAGGGTGGTCAAGCTACTGTTAGAACGGGGAGAAGTCAACTCCAATACGCCAGACAGTACTGGCCGGACACCGCTCTCCTGGGCTGCCAGGGCTGGGCACGCCGGAGTAGTGAAGCTCTTGTTGGGGCGGAAAGACGTCAACCCCAATCTACCAGACTTCGGTAACCAGACACCGCTTTCGCTAGCCTCCCTGAACCGGCACACGCGAGTGGTGGAGCTACTGCATGCCCACCAATCTACTAACCGCAACACAGCTTTAGCCTCCACAACCCAAAATCTTTTCTGTAATCCTCCTTACCCCCTGTGCGCTACTTTCCCCCTACCCCCATAGACCTGCCCACATATACTACCAACTGAACTGCCCCCCAGATCACTTCCACCACCCTGCCGGGAGTCTACTCCCGTCTCGTGTACCCCGCTATCTCCCCTTTACTTCTTTTCCCTTTCCCTACGAATCCCTGATCCCACCCGAGTACAGTTTGGCATTGGATCTAGATGCACTATTCTTGTTGTTATAATGGGAATCTTCGCCCCACCTTTTAATCTCTGTTCCTCCCCTTGTAAAACAATTCGCCATTAATATTTAGATTAATCCCTATTTCCCACCTGTACTTCCTAACTTCCGTCCATTTTTCGCACATCCCAAATTATTCCTCTCTCCCCTGCCAACCCTCCATGTACAGTAGTAACTTGCTCCAAAAATTTCTTTGCCCTATCCGCGGCTATTGAGGATACGGCATTTCAATTGCAACTTCGTGGTATTTGTCAGAGCTGACGGAAGCGGATAGTTGTTTGAGACAAAGAAAGCGGGTACATGGGAAATAAGACGGCATGATAGTTTTAGTTGTTTCATTTGTTTTAGACGGAAGGATAGACGGAAGGGTTTTGGTTATGTCTTTTCCTTATTCAGAGTACGGATATACGCAGCCAAATGGGATTACGCATGAAGGAGAGATCGGTAGGCGTGGCAGACGATAGAATGATTGAGTTTTTCTTATATTATAGACTTACGTTTGGTTAGTTAGTTTAGAGGATGACGGGCGAATGAAGTTTCTGATTTTCTCTAGCACCCTTTTAGTTGAGCCCTAGTCAGGTCGACCGCTTGACCGTTACGCGCGATTACCCCCCCCCCGCAAAAGTATTAACCGAGGCCGAGTGGATAGAGCTTAAAGTGGCCGAACTTCCCCGTTGTTTCCCAAACCGGAGTCAATTGGACACAAAAACAGTGCCTGGGTTACATTTGGCAACCCGGGATATAAGGTACTACTTGCCTCTCCTCTGCTCTCCAACTCCCTCCATCCATTTGTCTATCCCCATCCTGGTTCAACAACCACTCACTCACGCTAGAGCTTGCCAAAATCCTTATTATCTGCCGGGCACTTCGGTAATGGCTCTAGACTCCCGCACCCCCCATCCGTGATTGCTATTCCTGCCTAGTCTTTTTATTGCCGACTGTTACCCCTAAGCCCTTTATACCCCAAGAATGTTTACCCCCTCACCTCCCTCTTATTTTCCCTCTAGCCCCCACCAACAAGTTTCCATCCACGCACAAACTGTGAGTTTTAAACCAAATACACCACCTCTCACTAGGAAAAATCCCGGTCGATTTGTGCGGCAAGCTCAGGATTGTGCAAAGCAAGGGATTCTCACGCAATTCCATATCCAAACCAGCACCAATAACCAATCACAGCTCCCTCTCACCCCGCCCCAGCTCTCCGTAATTACAATTCTAATATCTACGCCCCACTCCATAGCACATCCCAGCTCACTAATCCCAAAGCTCCACTTTTACCCTCCCCCCTCCTGCTTTGCTACCCCGAGTGACCACTCATGATCCGGCTTTTCATCCAATTTTACCCTCGGTGCAAACAAAAAGAAATCAGAATATCATACAAGTACGAGAAATGACAAACCAATAACTGCCTTTTCCCGATTAAATTCTATCCTATCCTTCGACTATCCTCGGATCGGAGGATAAAGCCGATGGGCAGAGGGGGGGGAAGAGGTGCACCTCCGAACATTATCCAAAAGCTAAAAAACGTTCTCGGGATTTCGGTGAGTGCTAGTTTGCAGAAAGTGCGAAAGCAATTTCATAGCTTCCTAGAGATGCCAGTGCCTGCCACTCCTCACACGGTAGTTGGTTGGGCTTTCCTTGGAAACGAGACACAGTGGACATAAATCTTCCAGATCCACTCCCACTCCTCACCTTCTCCCTCTGTTTGTAGTAGCATCATTAGCCTTAGAAGTGTGTGTGTCTCCACGGATATTTAAAATACGTGTGTAAGGTAATTGTATATTGACACACCCGGGGGGGTCACAGTATGATACCATCTTGGCGACAAATTTTGTTGCCCCAGGCCCCTTTTTACAACGATAATAGATGACTCTGAACACTCATAGCTCATTCCGAAGTTGTATAGATTTAATGAAACCAAGAGACAGGGTAGGTAATTGTTGAGAATTTTCCCATTCTTCCACAAGGGTTGAGATCTATGATTGCCGTTGGATGACGTTGCAATGTACCTTTTGTATGAGACCCTCATACACAATCTGATGTACCTTTTGCCCACCATGATTATTTCCCGTACACCATGGACATTAACCAACAGAGCTTGTCATATATAATAAATGATAATATCCAACTTAGACAGGTCTAAAGACTTTAAAGAATTTTAATATTTTTTTGGAAAGCAACTGACTGTGATTTTATGAGGTGAAAAGGGCCATTTTTGGTGTGCAATGGGAGGCACAAATTTTGTCGCCATGACCGTGCCTTGCCGGCGGTGGCGCCTTATTGCGTACTAGCTAATTTGACACCCAATCCGGCCTGCAGATCACATTCCATAATTACCACGATTAACTATCGTATTATCATACTATGCACTAAGTTCCAGTAGCCCACCGCGTATTTGTGGCAGTGTTGTGGCTAGTGAAAATGTACCCCCGCAACCAAAGATGGCTGCAGATGATACATTCTCACCAGCCACAACACTGCCACCAATACTTGTGGTGCCAGAACTTCGCGAGCAGTAGTGTACCATAGGTAACAACCTCAGGTTATAATCCTCAATTCAGCAATACGGTAACATGTATGACTAGTGAGCGTAATTCAACATCTCCCTCCTCCCCCGAGTCCTCTCCTCCCCGGTATGGTACCCGTAGTCCCCGCCAATTACCTGCAGGACCAACATATCACCCCAAGGGGCTCGGTAGATTCTTCAGCCAGAGACACCTACAGTCTATGCCCGTCTGTCCCAGGCATCCTTCCCGATACCGTCTTTCATTCCGTCCGTATCCTAGGTCGGACCGACTAGATACTTGGGTTTCACTACTCGCCTTAAACAGCTCTAGGTGTTCTCTTTCCCTAACTTAGCTAAAGCCAGGCCCTCGAGTATGATATATTGAAAGGTCTAAACAGTCATCATACACCACGGAAACGGGTATCACATTTAGCTCGACAAATCTGCCCTTCAAGGTAACTTTCATCCAACCTCACGTAATTTATCCTGCCGGCCTGGAACTTTGGGAGCCTACCGTACTACTATACCCAGTATGATACATAATTTGCATTCGCCCGAAGTATCGCACTTCTTTAGAATTTAAGGTTGTGGCTTACATTATGTATCGATCGCATATTACTGTGGCATTCGGATAAGTAATCATATTATGCATACAGTGTGCGAACCAAAAACCAGAGCGCACGGGGCTCCCCATCCCAGGCCCCCCAATAATGGTTGACCTGGTGAGTTTAATCTTGCAAGCTTTAGCTACTAGGGTCCTCTAATGTTGTGCAGGGCAGTGGCCTGATCTATGTTTTTTTTACCGCACTCAAAAAATCACGGTTTCTCCTATATTTTTAAGGCTGGCCACAGTTCATAGGGTGCTTATATAGATGACCAGTTAGTATGAGCTAGCCTTAGAATTTAGCGAAACGCCCACATCCTCTGTCCTCTTAGCGACTATTATTACGACACCTGGGCAGAGTAATCGAATTCATAATTTATTAGCATATTAGCTTGGGGAGTGGGAAAAGAAGGAGCCGGAAGAATGGTAGCATTCCTTGATGGTTATGTGATGTTGGTTTCTTCCACAACCACAAAAACAAGGACGCGGTGGGAATTTAACCGAGCGCAAAGCGATTCGCCTCTACCCAGGCCCCAAACTCCTTGTCCAACCGAACCCTCGTTAATCTCTACGGGAACGATAACCTAGCTTACCAAGATACTTGTACATCATTCGTTAATACCATCATACCGCAAACCTCGGGTAGCTAATATAGCTGGGTAAGGATATATACTTGTAGAATATTTCCCTTATATATTTCTAAACGGTTCCCTAGTAACTTACTGCTGGCTCTGATCCACACTCAGAAATGTGAGAAATATTGCATAGCACCAAAGGGAAAGCCCCGAGGTTATTCCTGGCTCTCATACATCCTTTTACATTCTTTCACAACACAAGTGAGCAACCACCGCCAAAATATCAAACACCTCCCTTATCCTATCTCCGACAAACCTCCTGGCAGAACTGCCCGCAACTTCAGAAACTTTCAAACTCATACCGCAATTTTGGAGGTCGGGCAACATGGCGAGATGAGGAGTAGGCAAAGCAAGCGCTCACCGCATGCCACCGGTAGTGGCCTACGGTGTTTGCGAAGAAGAAACAATTTTTGCGGGAAAACGACCAATGCTATTAATTGAGACAGAGGAGGAAGCTACCTTCCACAGGAGTAAAAAAATTGATGGGGCAACTCTACAAACCAACACAAATAGGCTATTCGGAAATCATCAACTGCACAAAATATCTACAATTCAAGACACCACATAGATACCTCTGGTTATCATTGGGAATCAGTAACACATGTTTTAGAAATTACTCACTAGGTGAGCACCCGTCCATAGCGAGCAACGAAACTTTCGAACACTACCTCAACTAACGTGAGGATTTTCAAGCGCCTAATCTATATATAAAATTTTCGGTTAGATAGAGGCGGCATCCGTGCGCCCAAAACAGGGTGACATAAGTAGAGAGGGAATGGGACCTGTGTGTTATCAAATTATTTTTTATCTAAATGCCAAACTGCCGTTCGCTCTACATGTGTGTAAATTCAAAACCTCGGTGTATAGCCGGCCTACCTATTTTTCCTTCAATTAGTAATTCAGGCGCCACAAGTGGGAGGCCACTACCGGTATTGGATTTAAACCTATAAAAGTACTGGTTGAAAGAAATAGCATTAGTCTTAGATTTTGGAGAGCCGATCCACAGCAAAGTATCTGTTACACAAGGCTCAACCCAGTTGACAGGAGGACAAGGTGCTGACTTAACCATCGCCCCACTTTCCATCACCTCCTCAATTTCCATCAACCGAACCCAACAACCCAGCAATCCATTAGCCAGCGAAATGTCGCATATCAATGATCATAATACCAACCCCCCCAACAATACGCACTACTCACATAACACCCATTCTTTCAATAATAACGTTCTATGGAACGTGAACTTGAGTGCGACAGACGAGAGGTCTGAGATTCTTGCGTGGTTATCCCCACTTGAGCCCCGCATCAGACACCAAGACCTCCGAACCCGCCGCGCCGACAACGTCGGAGAATGGCTACTACATACCGACGAATTTCAAAGCTGGTGCAATGGTGCTGAACATCAGACATTATTTTGCTACGGCGATCCGGCAGTCGGCAAGACCTATTTCAGGTGAGACAATTCTCGGAGAAAAACTAGACGAGGGTGCTGCTAACAAGTAGCGATACTAGTTCACTCGTGGTAGATAGGTTATGCGATAAAGCCAGAGAGGAAAATATAGCTATCGCATGCTTCTACGTCGATTTCGCCGCGCGGGAGGAGCAGTCTCCGACAAACATGCTCGGTTCACTACTGAAACAGATCGTCGGTGGATTAGGAACGATCCCGGAGGAGATAAGAGAGACTTTCCAAAATCACAAAAAGGTGATTGGTGGAAGGGGGCTACGAGTGCCGGAAATTGTGAAGATGCTTCAAACTGTCACATCATTACAGCGGACGTTTATATGTGTGGATGCCCTAGATGAATGTGTGGAAGCAAATCAACCCGAAGTGCTGGATTCGCTGAGACAAATCCTTGAGAAGTCCCCAAACACGCGGATATTTCTAACCGGAAGACGGCACATCCGGGGCGAGATTGAAAGATATCTTGGCGCGAGAGCCGCAATTATCTCCATAAAACCCAGCAATGATGATATCGTGGAATATATCCGAATAAGATTGAGCAAGGACAGATGTCGAGACGCCATGGATGGGAGTTTGGAGGCCGAAATCATCAACAGCATTACCACAACTATACCCGAAACGTAAGTGAGCAACACAATCGAAATATCGCTTTTACATTCTCCTCTAACAAATCTAGGTTTCTACTAATTTCCCTTACCTTGGATGCGATCCTCGGGGAAACCACAGCCTATGGGAGGCGGCAAAAGCTAAGGGCAATCACACATGGCTTAGATTTGAAGGGTGTGTACGGTACGACCCTTGAACGGATAAAGGAGCAGGGTGGGGAGAAAGCGAGGCTCGGGATGGCAGCCCTGATGTGGATCTCGCATTCAGAACGGCTATTACAACTCGATGAGCTCTTGTGCGCCCTATCGGTCGAGATAGGATCCACGGATCTCAATGCCGAAAGGATTCCTTCGGTTGAGACACTATTGAGCTGTTGCTTAGGTCTCGTTATCGTCGACACGGAGGCTTCGACTGTTCGCTTGATCCACTATACTCTCCAAGAGTACCTCTACACCTACCCCGACCTTTTCGGTGCAACTCACTCGGTTATGGCAGAAACCTGTCTGACATATCTTAACTTTCAAACCATTAGGGAAATTTCGTCCCTGCACCTTACTCCGCCTCAGTTAACTCCCTTCCTCAAATATTCTTCCTTATATTGGGGCGCCCATGCCAGAAGAGAGGCTTCAAAGGACGCGATATCTCTCGCGCTCAAGCTTTTTAGCCAAATTGAAAGCCATATATCTACCAGACTACTTTTATTGGATCTCATACCGAGGACCGGTCGATATATTCGTGACATCCCGATCAACGGGCCCCTAATTGGGTTTACCGGACTTCATTCCGCATCAGTTTTCGGCATTGTTGAAATCGCAACTACTCTCTTGGACCAGCCAAATCCCGATCTCAACAAAAGGGATTTCTTGGGGATCACGCCGTTGATATGGGCTGCTATATGTGGACAAGAGCAGATTGCAAAGCTGCTGTTAGAGCGGCAAAGTATCAGCCCCGACAAACCAGATAAATACTTTCGCCGAACGGCACTCTCATGGGCTGCCTGGAAGGGGAACGAGGGATGCGTGAGGGTTATTCTTGAGCGGGCATTTTCTAAGCCCGATGGCGGTGATGGCTGGTGGGGTAAGGCGCCTCGAGTGGTGAATATTGTGCGGGGGAGGAGGTGTGTCAACCCTAACAAGCCAGACAAATATGGTCAAACCCCAATATTGTTGGCTGCTGGAGAGGGACACGAAGGGGTGGTACGGCTACTCTTGGCAAGAAAGGATGTCAAACCCGATACGGTAGATGGATACGGCCGTACACCTCTCCTGTGTGCCTCCAGTATATGGCATGACGAAATAGTGAAGCTATTAGTCGAGCAGGAAGATGTCAACATCCATAGGGCGGACAAAAATGGGCATACAGTACTGCTGTCAGCTGTGGAACGTGGGTCAGTAAGAATGGTGGGGGTACTATTGGGACGGAAAGATTTCAACCCCAACACGCGCAGCAAAACCGGGCGCACACTACTCTCGTTGGTGTCCGAGAAGGGACATGATGGAGTTGTGAAGCTACTTTTGGGACGGGAAGACGTCAACCCGGATATGCCAGACGATCGTCGCCAAACGCCGCTCTCGTGGGCTGCCGAGTATGGGCGCGATGGAGTAGTGAAACTACTGTTGGGACGCAAAGACGTCAACCCGAATATTCCGGACAATCGTGGCCAAACGCCGCTCTCGTGGGCCGCCAAGAATGGGCGCGATGGAGTAGTGAAACTACTGTTGGGACGGGAAGACGTCAACCCGGATATGCCAGACAATGATGGCCTGACACCGCTCTCGTGGGCTGCCAAGTATGGGCGCGATGGAGTAGTGAAACTACTGATGGGACGGGAAGGCGTCAGCCCGGATATGCCGGACAATGGTGGCCAAACGCCGCTCTCGTGGGCTGCCAAGTATGGGCGCGATGGAGTAGTGAAACTACTGTTGGGGCGGGAAGACGTCAGCCCGGATATGCCAGACAATGATGGCCTGACACCGCTCTCGTGGGCTGCCATGAATGGGCGCGATGGAGCAGTGAAGCTACTGATGGGACGGGAAGACGTCAACCCGGATATGCCGGACAATGGTGGCCAAACGCCGCTCTCGTGGGCTGCCAAGTATGGGCGCGATGGAGTAGTGAAACTACTGTTGGGACGGGAAGACGTCAACCCGGATATGCCGGACAATGGTGGCCAAACGCCGCTCTCGTGGGCTGCCTGGAATGGGCAAGATGGAGTAGTGAAGCTACTGATGGGACGGGAAGACGTCAACCCGAATATGCCCGACAATCGTGGCCAAACGCCGCTCTCGTGGGCTTCCAAGTATGGGCGCGATGGAGTAGTGAAACTACTGTTGGGACGGGAAGACGTCAACTCCAATCTACCAAACAACCGTGGCCAGACACCTCTTTCGCTGGCTTCCCAGAACTGGAACAACCGAGTGGTAGAGCTACTGCAAGCCCACCAATCCGCTAACCCAACACAACTTAGCCCCAACAACCCAAACCCTTCTCCATAAGCCTCAAAAACCTCCATGCGCCGCTTTCTCCGCACCCCCGCAAATACACCCCTACATACTACCGGTTTCCCCTTCTCCTGACCACCTCCGCCTCCCTCCCGGGAGTCTGCACCGGTCTCGTAGACACCATTGTCTCCTCTTTACTTCTCTTTCCCTTCCATACGGATTCCTGGTTCCACCCGAGTACAGATTGGCATCGGATCTAGATGTGCTATTCTTGTAGTTATAACGGGAACCTTCACCCCACCTTTTAGTCTTTATTCTATTCCTTGAAAAATTATTCAGCGTTAAAGTTTAGGTTAATCCCTATTCCCCACTCATACATCCTAACTTTCGTCCACTATCCATTTTTCCCAAACTATTCCTCTCTCCCCTACCACCCCTCCATGTACAGTAGCAACTTGCTCCAAAGATTTCTTTACCCTATCCGTGGTTATTCGAGATATGGCGTCTTAATTGCAACCTCGGGGCATTTACAGAGACTGAGTCGATAGAGCTTGTGATGGCCGGACTTCTAGATTCTTCCCCCCCAGACCGGAGTCAACCGGACACAAAATCACCCCTGGGGTTACAACGGTTAGTTTTGGCAGCTGGGTATATAACGCATTGCCCACCGCTCCTATGCTCTTCAACTCCCTCCGTCCACTCACCTATCCCCATCCTTGCCCAACAATCACTCCCGCTAGCGTTTGCGAAAATCCCTATTATCCGCCGGGCACTTCCGTAACGGCAGTAGACTCCCACAGTCCCCACCTATGATTTGTAGTCCTATCTAGTCTTTCTATTGCCACCTGTTGCTCCTAAGCCCTTTATTCGCCAACTGTTTTCTCCCTCATCCCCCTCTTGTTTTCACTCTAGCCGCCGCCAACATGTGTGCATACACGCGTGAACAGTAGACACACCTCACCAGGAAAAAATGCCGGTAGGTTAAGGTTATGAGATCGGGATTGTGTAAAGCAAGGTATTCTTACACAATTCCATACCCAAGCCGCCGCCCATAGCAAACCCGAACTCCCACACACCCCACCCCCGCTCCCCGAAATGGTGATACTAAGTTCCACGCCCCACTTCCAAGCACAGCAAGACTACCCACTCTATGGCACCTCCCAGCTCACCAACTCCCAACCTCCGCCTCCACCTCCACCCCCCCCCCCCCTCTATTATTTTATGCTCCGAGTGACCACTCATGATCTATGCTTTCCATCCATCCCCACAATCTTTCCGAACAAAAGAATTCACAATACATGTATGAGAGATAGCAAACCGATGGCTTCCCTTTTCCCCATTACATTCTACCATATCTTTTGACCATTGCCCAACAAGAGGATAAACCCGATGGGCAGAGGGCGGCTGGGGGAGCTGTTGGTTCAACATTTTCCAAATGCCGAAAGACATTCTCGGGAGTGGGGGCGGATTCCTAGTTTTTAGAGAGTGCGGAAGCGATTTCATAGTTTCGGAAGGATACGCGCCGCTCCTCGCAAGGCAGCAGGCTCGGCTTCTTTGGAAAAGAAAAGGAACTCTAGATATAAACCTCCGGAGATCACTTCCATTCCTCACCTTCACCCTCTAGTTCATGGTAGCATTATTAGCTCTAGAAACGCGAATGCCCCCTTCGGTATTCAAATATCTGTGCAGGGTAAATTACTCAGTGCACAATAGGGCACCACCGCGGTGAAAGTACTACAGCTCTTACTTGTGGGCCATATAAATTAAGGCCCAATCCGGCCTAAATATTACATCCCAAATCGTTGTCAACTGCCATACTGCGAGTTGCAACCTCATATTGTAATACTCAGTTCAGTAATTCGTTAACCTGCATGGCTGATGAGTGTAATGCCACATATCCCTCCTCCATTCCACTCAGGATTGTACTTGCAGGACTGGTACGTCACCTGGCCGGACTCAGTAGATTCTGCATCCTGAGGCACCTGAGGCACCCGCCTGCCAGTCCCTGGAAGTTATCCGATGGACGCCAAGATACCTGCCGGTCTAAGGGGTTCTTTTAGGGTACCGCCGCCAGCACCGCCGCACCCGGAGAAGGGCTGATGGGACGCTTACACTCACCGCTCATATTTAACAGTTCCTGGTCTTTCCCTCCCTGGACTTAGTTATGGCTCGGAACTCGGTAATATGTCAAAATTTCTAAGGCGCCATCCCACAGCACCGGCACAGGTCCCGGTTTGGCTAGACCAATCCGTAAGCCCTCAAAGGTAACTTTTATCCAAGCTCATCTGATGGAGCCCATTGGCCTGGGAACTTCGGAAGTGTACAGCACTGTACCACCATATGCAGTGCCCAACCTGCCGGTATATTTGGCGTGGGCGTCTAACCCCTTTGTAGATCGGAGTTGGTACCCGAGCACAGTACCTTGTCCAGCGATAGCATAGTGACCATGTGGGCACTACCGTAGGATCTCATGAAAGTCGGAATGGCGCTAAAGCGAACTAAGGTGAAACTAAGGCAGCCGAACCAAGAGGAAGGCACGGAGAACGCAAAGTCGCCAACAGTTTAAACATATAGAGAGCGGCGATTGGGCAGGTTCAAGAAAATCACCACTAGCTGATAGAGCGCCTTATAGGGAATGCTTCCAGTACGAAATTTGAATTTATAGGGCCATTCCGACCTTCCTGAGATTCTACGGTATCACCTTGTCTTAGCTATTTGTCGAATCAACCACGAAGGGAAACAAGGCGAGAAGAGCGGGTTCGTCACACCGTTCACACCGTTCACACCGCCCGCCACCTCTCACCTTCTCTCATCTTTATACTGTGCCGTGATATTGATGGCTGGCCGCTATTGAATCAACAATGCCGTAGTGCTCAGGGCTTATGTTTGCACATTCGCATACAGGTAAGTTGCCATGCGTACAGGGTATGAACCAAAGACCGGGGCACGAGGGGCTTATTGCTTCTGGGTTCTTTCAAAACAATCGGCGTGGTAAGTTCCACCATTCTGGCTTTGGCTCCTAGTTTTTTCAAATATTGTAGAATTGTAGGGGCCAGCTGTATTAGACATGTCTTTTGTGTCGGGCGCAACATATCGCAGTCACTTGTATATTTGTAAGGCCAGCTGACAGCCTATGGGGAGTTTATGGTGGATAAAACATGGGTATTCGCTAATCTTAGAATTTAGCGAAATGTCCATCTCCTCACACCTTTTAGCGACTAACTTGTTTATTGCGACACCCGGGCAGGGTAATCGAACTCATAATTGGTTAGGGTAACTTTATGGGCTCGGGTAGTGGGAAATGTGATCCGGAGGAATGGTAGACATTCCCGATAGCAGTGCGGTATGTTGGTTTCGTCCTCAAACAATATAAAATAAAAAAGCAGAGCCCATTGGGGATTTAAATAACATCCACATTGCGCAAAGCTATTCGCCTCAACCCGAGCCGCAGAGTACTTGCCGAACCGAAGCCTCGTTAAGCTCCACTGGAACAATCACTGAGCTTGCTATGATACATTATTCCCCGATACCGTCACATCTTAATAGCTACCTAATATAGCTAATTACAAATATGTGCAGTACTGTCAGGCATGTGAATCGACTCATGGGCAAGTGCGCGGCAACTCAGTAAACATCGCATATGTTTGATGAAGTGAATTAAGTAGCATTTGTATGATAGACGAAGCAGTATTTCGGGGGGGGGGGCGATCAGGAAGACACAATCACCGCATCCCCAATCAATCCTCGGCTTTCCTCTTTTGTCTCTTCACTTTCGTCTCATTTTTCTGACGGCTGTGAACTTGAAAAGCGAATTGACTTGACTTGTTTTTGTCGGAAATTGCCATTCCCATCAAAGAACGCCCGGAAACCAAAGAAGCATCGACAGCACAGTACAATACTCCCCACAGTTACATCTCCAAACGGTTCCCTGGTACTGACATCTCCGATCCAAGCTCAGAAATATGAGAAATATGGCACAACAGCAAAGCGAAAGTATCCAAGGCCACTCCTAGCTCTCGTGAATCCTTCTAGGTTCACTCACAACCCTAGCGAGCAACCGCCGCCTCACATCAAACCTCCATTATCCTATAACCTCCGACAAGCCTTCTGGCAGCCTCGCTAGTGATTTTAGGGCTTTTCAAACTTATACCACCATTGGAGGTTGGTCAATATGGCGAGATAATGGGAATAGGAAAAGTAGCCGCTCACCATAGGTTACCGGTAGTGTCCTACCGTGTTTGCAAAGAGGAAATTATTTTGGTAGGAAAATTATTGGTGCTATTAATTGAGATTGAGGAAGAAGTTACCCTCCGCAGGAATGGGGGAAACGGTAAGAAAAATCATGAACTACTCGAAATATCTAAAATTTAAGACACTAGGTACAGTGCCGCTAGAAAGGTCGAGGGATAAACACCAAAACACGCCATAGGCCACATTCCAAGATGCTCTAGCAGTAGAATGCCTAATAAGGCTAATATCGTCTGGAGTTTAAAAAATCAGCTGTCACCCCAATTTCAATATACCGAGCTGATAGAGCCCCTAGACAGCTCTAAGCCCAGCTGACTCTTCTTGAAGTGGTGGTAGTTAGACCTCCGGGCTTCATGTACGAGTACTTAGCGATTCAATATGTGATTGGACTTCCTTGCACAGTTTAGTGCCAAAACAATCTCAGCACTTGTTCAATTGTAAAGTAAATTTAAGTAGATGTCTTGGCGCTCATCCCTAACCATGGGTTAGAATACACAGCATAGCTTCTCCTCAAGACTTAGAAACAATGCATTCATTTTTTACAAGGTGCTCTAGATATAAGATATCACGTTAGTAAAATTACCAGCTCTGTTCAAGTGAGATGGGGCTGTTCTGGTGTGCGGAAAAGTGGCACATTTGTTCTGCTGTGGCTTTTGTCCCCGAACTTTTGTAACGCAATAGATAGCTTTGATCACCTTTGGGAATTAGCTACATAGGCTTTAGGAATTTCGCACTAGATGAGCCCCTTCCACAACTAGCGGCATCAAAACTTTCAAACAATCAAGGCCACTGGCCACCATTTTTTTAGCATCCTAACGGGAGGTATTTTCGAGCTTTAAATCCACTTGGAATTTCCCGTAAAGCAGGAAGGACATCCGTGAGCCTAAAACATGATGACAAAGTGGAGAAAGAATAGGACAGGTGTGTTCTCAAATTATTTTCACCCGAATGCCAAACTCCCGTTCAATGTGATAATGGGAAAATTCCAAACTTTGGTGTTCAACCGGCCTACACATTTTTTCCTTCACTTGGTAGTTCCGGTGTCGCGGGTGCGAAACCCCTGTTTCATTAAAGTGAATTTCTAAACGGGCTGGAGAGAAGAAAAATCACAGTACGAGTATTGGTCTTGGATCTCTGGGAGCCGATCCACAGCGAAGTATCTGTTACACAAGGCTCAGCCCAAGTGGACAGGAAGCACAAGGCGCCAGGTGACTTAAAGATAGCCCCGCTTTCCGCCACCTACTCAATTTTCATCAACCGAAACTAATATCCCAGCAATTCATACCACTACATCATCGCCAGCTAAATGTCACACTCCGAAATCAATGATCATGATACAACCCCCCCCAACAACGCCCACTTCTCACATAATACCCATTCTTTCAATTACACTCATTTTTCCAACGACCTTGTGTGGAATGTGAACAACATTGCTGCGACAGACGAGAGGTCTGAGATTTTCGCATGGTTATCCCCACTTGAGCCCCGCATCCGACACCAAGACCTCCGAACCCGCCGCGCCGAAAACATCGGGGAATGGCTACTACATACCGACGAATTTCAAAGCTGGTGCAATGGTGCCGAACATGCGACATTATTTTTCTACGGCGATCCTGCAGTCGGCAAGACCTATTTCAGGTGAGACAATTCTCAGAGAACACCCAGATAATGATGGCGCTAACAAGCAGCAACACCAGTTCACTCGTGGTAGACATGTTATGCGATAAAGCCAGAGAGGAAAATATAGCTGTCGCATGCCTCTACGTTGATTTCGCCGCCCGGGAGGAGCAGTCTCCGACAAATATACTCGGTTCGCTACTGAAACAGATCGTCGGTGGATTAGGGGCGGTCCCGGAGGAGATAAGAGAGACCTTCCAAGATCACAAAAAGGTGATTGGTGGAAGGGGGCTACGAGTACCGGAAATTGTGAAGATGCTTCAGACTGTCACATCATTACAGCGGACGTTTATATGTGTGGATGCCCTAGATGAATGTGTGGAGGGGAATCAACCTGAAGTGCTAGATTCGCTAAGACAAATCCTTGAGAAGTCCCCAAACACGCGGATATTCCTAACGGCAAGACTGCACATCCGGGGCGAGATCGAAAGATATCTTGGCACGAGAGCCGCAATTTTATCCATAAAACCCAGCAATGATGACATCGTGGGATATATCCGAATGAGATTGAGTAAGGACAGATGTCGAGATGCAATGGATGGCAGTCTGGAGGACGAAATCATCAAAAGCATTACGAGCACCATTCCCGAAACGTAAGTGAGCAACACAATCGAAATACCGCTTTCACATTCTCCTCTAACAATCCTAGATTTCTACTAATTTCCCTAGCCTTGGATTCTATCCTTGGGGAAACCTCAAGACATGGTAGACGGCAAAAGATAAGAGCAATCACGCAGGGCTTAGATTTGAAGGGTGTGTACGGCACGACCCTTGAACGGATAAAGGAGCAGGGTGGGGAGAAAGCGAGGCTCGGCATGGCAGCCTTGATGTGGATCTCGCATTCAGAGCGGCTATTACAACTCGATGAGCTCATGTGCGCCCTAGCGGTCGAAATAGGATCCACGGATCTCAATGCCGAAAGGATTCCTTCGGTTGAGACATTATTGAGCTGTTGCTTAGGTCTCGTTATCGTCGACAGGGAGGCTTCGACTGTTCGCTTGATCCACTACACTCTCCAGGAGTACCTCTACACCTGCCCCGACCTTTTTGGTGCAATTCACTCGGTAATGGCGGAAACCTGTCTGACATATCTTAACTTTCAAACCATTAGGGACATTTCGTCTCTGCACCTTACTCCACCTCAGTTAACTCCATTCCTGAAATATTCTTCCTTATATTGGGGCGCCCATGCCAGAAGAGAGGCCTCAGAGGACATGATATCTCTCGCGCTCAAGCTCTTTAGCCAAATTGAAAGCCATATATCTACCAAGCTACTTTTGGTGGATCTCATACCGAAGACCGGTCGATATATTCGTGACATCCCCATCAGCGGTCCCCTAATTGGGTTTACCGAGCTTCATTGCGCATCAGTTTTCGGCATTGTTGAAATCACAACTGCTCTCATGGACCAGCCAAGTTCCGATCTCAACAAAAGGGATTTCCTCGGGATCACGCCATTGATATGGGCTGCTATATGTGGACAAGAGCAGATTGCAAAGCTGCTGTTAGAACGGCAGACAATCAGCCCCGACAAGCCCGATAAATACCTTCGTCGAACGGCGCTCTCTTGGGCTGCCGGGAAGGGCAACGAGGGAGTTGTGAGGGTCCTTCTTGAGCGGGCAGCTGCTAAGCCCGATGGCAGCGACCGTTGGTGGGGTAAGACACCTCGAGTAGTGAATATGGTACGGGGGAGGAGATATATCAACCCTAACAGGCAGGACAAATACAGCCAAACGCCACTATTGTTAGCAGCCGAAGAGGGACACGAGCGGGTGGTACGGCTACTCTTGGGAAGAAAGGACGTCAAGCCCGATACCTCAGATGCATACGGCCGTACACCTCTCCTGTGTGCTTCTAGTATATGGCGTGAGGAAATAGTGAAGCTATTAGTCGAGCGGGAAGATGTCAACATCCATAAGGCTGACAATAATGGGCAAACAGTACTGCTGTCAGCTGCTGAAAGTGGGTCGGTGGGAGTGGTGGGGCTACTACTGGGACGGAAAGACATCAACCCCAACACATGCAGGCAAACCGGTCAGACTCTACTCTCGTTGGCTTCCGAGAAGGGACATGATGGAGTAGTGAAGCTACTGCTGGGACGGGAAGACATCAACCCGGATATAGCAGACAATAATGGCCGAACACCGCTCTCGTGGGCTGCCGGGAATGGGCGCGATGGAGTAGTGAAGCTACTGTTGGGACGGGAAGACGTCAACTCGAATATGCCGGACAGTGGTGGCCAAACGCCGCTCTTGTGGGCTGCCGAGAATGGGCGCGATGGAGTAGTGAAGCTACTGTTGGGACGGGAAGACGTCAGCCCGGATATGCCGGACAGTCGTGGCCGAACACCCCTGTTGTTGGCTGCCGAGTATGGGCGCGATGGAGTAGTGAAGTTACTGTTGGGACGGGAAGACGTCAACCCCAATGTGCCAGGCAATTATGGCCAAACACCGCTCTCGTTGGCTTCCGAGAAGGGACATGATGGAGTAGTGAAGCTACTGCTGGGACGGGAAGACATCAACCCGGATGTGGCAGGCTATTATGGCCGAACACCGCTCTCGTGGGCTGCCGGGAATGGGCGCGATGGAGTAGTGAAGCTACTGTTGGGACGGGAAGACGTCAACCCGAATATGCCGGACAGTGGTGGCCAAACGCCGCTCTTGTGGGCTGCCGAGAATGGGCGCGATGGAGTAGTGAAACTACTGTTGGGACGGGAAGACGTCAACCCGGATATGCCGGACAGTCGTGGCCGAACACCCCTGTTGTTGGCTGCCGAGTATGGGTGCGATGGAGTAGTGAAGTTACTGTTGGGACGGGAAGACGTCAACCCCAATGTGCCAGGCAATTATGGCCAAACACCGCTCTCGTGGGCTGCCAGGAATGGGCACGGTGGAGTAGTGAAGCTACTGTTGGGACGGAAAGACGTCAACCCGGATGTGGCAGACTATTGTGGCCAAACACCGCTCTCGTGGGCTGCCGGGAATGGGCGCGATGGAGTAGTGAAGTTACTGTTGGGACGGGAAGACGTCAACCCCAATGTGCCAGGCAATTATGGCCAAACACCGCTCTCGTTGGCTTCCGAGAAGGGACATGATGGAGTAGTGAAGCTACTGCTGGGACGGGAAGACATCAACCCGGATATAGCAGACAATAATGGCCGAACACCGCTCTCGTGGGCTGCCGGGAATGGGCGCGATGGAGTAGTGAAGCTACTGTTGGGACGGGAAGACGTCAACCCGAATATGCCGGACAGTGGTGGCCAAACGCCGCTCTCGTGGGCTGCCGAGAATGGGCGCGACGGAGTAGTGAAACTACTGTTGGGACGGGAAGACGTCAACTCCAATCTACCAAACAACCATGGCCAGTCACCTCTTTCGCTGGCTTCCCAGAAGCGGCGCAAGCGAGTGGTAAGAGCTACTGCAAGCCCACCAATCCGCTAACCCAACACAACTTAGCCCCAACAACCCAAACTCTTCTCCATAAGCCTCAAAAACCTCCATGCGCCGCTTTCTCCGCACCCCCATAAATACACCCATACATACTACCGGTTTCCCCTTCTCCTGACCACTTTCACCTCCCTCCCGGGAGTCTGCACCGGTCTCGTGGACACCATTATCTCCCCTTTACTTCTCTTTCCCTTCCATACGGATTCCTGGTTCCACCCGAGTACAGATTGGCATCGGATCTAGATGTACTATTCTTGTAGTTGTAACGGGAATCTTCACCCCACCTCTTAGTCCTTATTCCATTCCTTGCAAAATTATTCAGCGTTAAAGTTTAGATTAATCCCTATTCCTCACTCATATATCCTAAATTTCGACCATTATTCATTCCCCCCAAACTATTCCTCCCCCCCCTACCACCCCTCCATGTACAGTAGCAACTTGCTCCAAACACCCCTTTACCGTATCCGTGGTTATTCAAGATACGGCGTTTCAATCCCAACGTCGGGGCATTTACAGAGACCGAGTGGATAGGCCTTAAGATAGCCGAACTCCTAGGTCTTTCCCAGATCGGACACACAAACAGCGCTTAGGCTACAACGCTTAGTTTTAGCAACCCGGCGCATAACGTATTGCTTACCTCTCCTATGCTCTTCGACTCCCTCCGTCCACTCATCTATCCCCATCCTTGTCCAACAACCATTCCCGCTAGCGCTTGCGAAAAACCCTATTATCCACCGGGCGCCTCCGTGACGGCACTAGGCTCCCACAGTCCCCACCTATGATTTGTAGTCCTATCTAGTCTTTCTATTGCCACCTATTGCTCCTAAACCCTTTATTCGCCAAGTCCTTTCCCCCTCATTTCCCTCTTGTCTTCACTCTAGCCACCGCCAACATGTGTACATACACGCTGAACACTAGATTTCCAAACCAAACACACATCTCAATAGGAAAAAAATGCCGGTAGATTAAGGTGATAAGATCGGGATTGTGTAAAGCAAAGTATTCTTACACAATTCCATACCCAAGCCGCTGCCCATAACAAACCAGAACTAAGTTACTTCACACCCCACCCCCGCTCCCCGAAATGGTGATACTAAGCTCCACGCCCCACTTCCAAGCACAGCAAGACCACCCACCCCATGGCATATCCTAGCTCACCAATTTCCAACCTCCACCTCCACCCTCCCTCCTCTATCATTTCATGCCCCGAGTGACTACTCATGATCCCGGCTTCCCATCCAATTGTCCAAAATCAAATAATTCACAATACATGTATCAGAAATAGCAAACCAATAACTTCCTTTAGTCTCATTACATTCTACCCTATCCTTCGACTATTGTCGGACAGGAGGATAGAACCGATGAGCCGAGGTGGGGGGGCAGTGAATTCAGGAGCATTTTCCAAAAGCAGCAAAATGTTCCGGGGAGGGGTGGTGGTAGTGGTGGTTTGTAGAGTGTGCAAAAGTGATGGTATAGTTTCGCAAGGATACGTCCTGTTCCTCACAGGGTAGTCGGCACGGCTTCCATGGAAGGGAAAGGAAACTCCAGATATAAACCTCCAGAGTTCACTCCCATTCCTCACCTTCACCCTCTAGTTCACGACGGCATTATCAGCTTTGGAAATGTGAATGCCCCCTTGGGTATTTAGATGTGTGTAAGGTAAATTAGCCCATACACAATACCGCCCCACCGCCAGCAAAGTACCGTGGCCCCCCCCCCGAGTGTCATTATAAAATTAATTCCCCAATCCAGCCTAAAGATTACATTCCAGATCACGATCGAAATCGTACCATGAGTGACAACCCTCAATTCAACCATACGGTGACATGCATGACTAGTGAGTGTAATGCAACACCTCCCCCCTGCTCTCCTCCCCCAGATTAAACTAGTAGTCCCCGCCAATTACCCGTAGAGGCCAGATGTCTCCCGAGGGGCTCGGTAGATATTGCAATAAGAGATACCTATAGCCCGCTCCCGTCTGTCCCGGCCATCCTTTCAAGTACTTCCACTCCCCCCGTCCACATCCTAAGCCGGGCCCGCTGGATACCTGGGTTTCACGGCTCACCTTAATCCGCGCTGGGTCTCCTCCTTCCAAAACTCAGCTAAAGCTAGGCACTCGATTTATGATATGTCGAAAGGTATAAGTCGACATGCGACAACACTTCCATAGTGTGTCCTGGTTTCCCTCTCCCCCCGACTAATTCGTTTGCCCTCTAAAGGAACCCTTGTTCGACCTCCCCCCATATATCCTGCCAGTCTAGAACTTCCAAAGCGCGGTGTTCTACTATAGGCAGTACCGAGCTTATATTCGGCGATGGCATCAGGCTCCTTTGGTGGTTGGAGGTGGCACCGTACCATATTTGTCAATCATAGAAAGGCCATACAAGCTCTACCGCCATGTCTCAGCTGTTCGCAAAACAACCATGGCGAGAAGTGGGAGTTCGTCACGCCTGATCACACATCCAACTACCCCCCCCCCTCCTTCCCCCAACATAATCTACATAGTACTCAGGATCGGCAGTTGATCTTTTCCCTAAAATCAAAGGGGGCAAAGCAGCCTTTTGTTTTCGAAAAGAAAAGAAAAGAAAAGAAATATAAAAAGTATCATATTAAAAAGATTTTGCTTCATTTTTGCTCTTCTACACCGCCGATCGCAGGTCTCCCCCTCTATGGGTGAGGTCCAGAGCCGGGTTCCAGCCCTATTGAAGGCTAAGGTCTTCAGTCTCCCAGTTCCAGTAGGGCAGGGTTCCCCGGATCTCCTACGCCCGATGTGACAGATCATTCAGTTTGAGCGGGAACCAAACTCCGGGGCTCATGCTAATTGCACAAGAGGTTAATTGTTTCTTGACATGTTGTTAACCCCTACGCCAGCTGGGTATTTCACATTTGATCGCTACCTGAACAAATATTCGTCCTGTCGTTTTTGGATTTTTTTTCGCCTGAGACCGAGGGTTGCAATGCCGTACCGTAATATTTATTAAATATTTAACTTATCATACGAGTATTATACCGTAGAGATAGACATGTCCTTAAAAGAAGGAGAGTTACAAACATTAATCAATGATAGCCAAGGGTAGAGTCACTCCACTCTGAAAGCGACAACGGCAGCTCCGATGTCATGACTGGGAAATGGGTGACTTTTACTGTGAGAAACATAGGATTCTGCGAGAGCTACAGGTTACAAATACACAGCTAAAGGCCTTCCAGCATGCTGTGACCAATAACAACATTGAACTGCGCTGTGCCATCATACTATTTTCTTTTCGTCTCAAGTCGTTGAATTTATTAGTAGAAGCAGGAAAATCCCCGCAAGCACCCTAGGGTATGGTCTATGGAACCCACTTAAGCTAAAGAAATTCAATACATCCCCTTGGAACAGCAAACAAACAATAATAAAAACTATCAAAGTTTAATCTTAGTAAAAATCAACTCCACGGTCCCAACGTAGACCCTCTTATAAAAGGCAAAATCTTCAATTGAAATAGAAAGTGAATTGGAAGTTTGGCTTCAAGGGCAGAAAACCTCTCGATTGTCTTCCGCTCTTCTTGTAACCCCCCTATAAGGCTAAATCCGGCCTCACACTGGGTAGCGCTGGGGCTTCGCCTTCCCGAGACTCGGCTAAAACTGGGCACTCGGTTATGATATATCGAAAAAAGTCTAAGCAAGCCGGCGTGTCCAGATTTTCGCTCAACCAATCCGCTTGCCCTTTTAAGGTAACTTTCATTCGACCTCACCTAACGTATCTTGCCAGCCTAGAACTTTGGAACCTACTCTACTACTACTATACACGGTATGATACTCAATTTGCATTCGGCCGGAGTATCAAACATCTTCTAGAATTTGAGGTTGTGGCTTACATTATGTATTGATCGCCTAATACTACGGTTTTCGGATAAGTTATCATACTACGCATACTGTACAGTTTATCAACCAAAAGCCGGAGCCTATGGGCTTGCCCCATGCTCCCTCAATAATGGTCTACATGGTGAGCTTAAGCTCGGTGGCTTTAGTTGCTAGGGTCTACAACCGAGCAGGACAACCGAGCTCATAATTGATTGGTGTATTGGCTTAGGTAATGGGAAAGGGAGTATGATAGTATCATAGATATCCTCGATAGCACCGTACGTTAGGTTCCCCTCGGAAAAAAAAACTGGGCAGTGAGGATTTAAATAAAATCCACATCGAGCAAAGCTATTCACTCCTCCTACCAGAGCCGCACAGTCCACCCTCAACCTCGCCTAACTCCCATCAAAGCAACCACCCACCCTTGCTAATATTGCAACACTTTAACTCCAACCACTACTGCTCTGAGACCTCCGAAAAACATGAGCGGCAAGCTTAATAAAGAAAGCAAAATCTACTACCCAGAATTTGGCTATTGATCTACCGGTAACTGCTATGGTCGCTAGAAATAAGTTGGGGCGGTCAGTTGTTGCAAGGTTAGCGAGGTTTAGGGTTGACGCTGACTCTTGCGGCTCGGGAAGATCATCTGATAAGCTTCCCGGCTGAGTGCATCACGTGAATAACTGCGGTCTTTCAGGTTTCTGCCCCTCAATTCTAGATTTCATCTACGATATTATGAGGCAGATGCAAGATCACTGCTTCTTGCAATGTCGGTCCGGTACCGGTATTTGGATAAGTTGGCTCACAGCGGGACGCATGCACGCGGTGCGGGCCCTCCGGGTAATAGCGAGCGGAACTCCCGCAGATCAACGTGAAGCTACCGGTGCTGCAGAGTCAATGACGTTTTGCCAGAACAAGAAAGAGCGAGATCGGCGGCCCATGTGGATGCAAGGGGGGCGCCGAATCTGTACGGGTAATTTAAGTTGCCGGTAGTTGCAAGCTCAAACCCCTCCCGTGACCGCCCGTCCGTCTCGTGCAAACTTACTTACACAACCGCGAAATCCCAATCCACTGTCATGCACCGGCTCAATCAAAACGCCACAGCCAACCGATTCCCTAAGATCCTGGATCTTTCCCGTGAGACATCCCCCAAAAGTTTGATTCAATTCCATAATGCCACCAGGAATTGCGCCAATTTGCCACAGCTTCCGAGGTACTTAAAACACCACACGTCACTCGTCTGCGGTTCCAATTTCCCTCTCGGCTTGGTTTTTATCTAAGGGGTTCCTCTCGGATGGGGAGAGAGACACATACCGAGAAGAAGAAAAGTGTAGAGAAAAAAACCGGGACACGGTGTAGATGATGGAGATGGGTGAACCACATGGTTTGGGTGAAAGTTATCTCTTTGATTGTCTCACAGGATGTTTGTGCTAGTTCTCCTGGTAGCGTTGCTCCTACGATGTTATGACCGCCGGACAGAGTAACGGTGTTTTAAATAATCTAGGGCTCATGCGATAGGAGCCTTTTTTACGCATTTACGGGTACCGTGCTCGGCGACAGCGCCGCCCCCGCCCGCTACACCACCAGAAGGAGACTCAACTCGGATCTATCTCCCCTTAATCCCCTTTCTATGGTACTTGTACATAAGATCCTCGTATTCCCTTTCACTTCCCTTTGATTACTTACTTGTACCTATCATAGAGCTAACTCCGCTCTGAATCTAAGCTAGAATTCTTTTTTGCTTTTGCCCTCTACTTTTGCTTACCGTTCCAGGCAGGTATCACAATCGCTTGTACCCGCTCCCCGGTCAATTATCGAGCTCCGGAGAAAGAAAGTCTCAACCAATAACGTGCTTTTCGCGATGCCTTCCACCATCCCGGTTCGTCCGACCCACCAACAACACGTAGCAACAACAACGCCCGTCTGCCCACGCAGCATTAGCAACAGAGCTCCTTACAAGAACCACGACCAGTGTCCATTAATTATGAGCGGTCTACCAGCATTTTCCCCGAACAATGGGAGCCGAGCGGGCACCCCGCTACCTCGCTTCCTCGGTAAGTGTGTTTACTGATTCGCTTGTTCTTTTCTTTTTTCCCTTCACCGTTGTTTGAGAGCCTCGCTTAGCCTAACTTAAGCTTAAATCCTTGCAAATAGATAGCTCTGGCTTCCCGATTAATCCTCCGGTCGGAAAAGGGAAGGAGGGGGGAGGGGTTATTGAGGGGGAGATACCCACACTGTTGCATCGGGTTAAGCATGATGGGAGCATCTTATCACTTTGTGTATCCGAGAACTTGATTTATGCGGGCAGTCAGAGTGGGGAGATTTTGGTTGGCTTTTTTCTTTTCCCCCCCCCTTGGTGTTGCGGGGCATAGAGATGAACTGACGGCAAATGGATGATAGGTGTGGTCGATTGAGACTTTTCAACTTGCCAAGAGCATACAGGCGCACCAGGGGAGTGTACTATGTCTTTACCTCTCGGGCGATGGATCAGTTTTGTTCTCCAGTGCTGGTGATGCAATTGTCAATGTATGTCGATCGGGTGCTTTCGCCGGATGTGAGGGTTAGGTTTGGAGCACTGACTGTGTTTCCAGGTATGGAATGCGAAAACCTTCGAGAACCTTTACAGTATTTATTCTACTTTCGACGTCGGCGATGTATTCTGCGTTGTCTATTCCTCGGCGCTCCAAACCGCGTATTTTGGTGCGCAGAATACTAGTATTCAGGTAACTGCACCCCCGTTACCTGGGTGAGCGGCAATTGACTTATCGCGACCGACTTAGTGGTATGACCTGAAAGTGAAAGATTCACGACCTAGGCCTACTTTGACATCTCACCCCTCGCATCGCAACCACCGATTCTTTGATTCCAAAGGCCCCGGCGGAAGGACCACACCCAGACCTGCGTCAAAGATTGTGCCACCGAGCTCGAGGCTGTTGGAGGTTGCTCCCGAGAATATTGTACAGTATGCTCACTACGGGTATGTCTATTGCATGCTTCTCATCACACTTCCATCCGGGTCGGAAATCGAGGGTGCCGGAGGGGAGATGCTGCTCTCCGGGGGTGGGGACGGGGTGGTCAAGCTATGGGCCCTTGATCCGGTAACGAGCGCGATCAAAGATGTCAAGACTTTAAGCGCGGGTGATTCTGGAGTGCTAAGTATGGCGATCAATGACACAATGCTCTACTGCGGATTGACCGACGGCGAAATATGCATCTGGGATTTGGACACCATGCAACTGATTCGTAGTCTCAAGACCCATTGCGACGATGTCTTGACCATGTGTGTGATGGGCAATTGCATCTTTAGCGGGAGTGCCAGTGGGTATTCGAGGGTATTATTCCGCTTCATTTATAGCCGGCGCGCGCTGACGATAACATTAATAGAAATGGAATCAACGTTTCGAGCATATGAGTCGCTGGCAGTCTCACTCTGGATTGATATTGGCTTCTGCTGCGACTAAGCGTCATGGAAGACTGATCTACATTACCGGCGGTAATGACGACTGTGTCGCAATCTGGGACGCTTCCGCTCTCGAACAATTGGAATCTCAGATTTTGAAATCTCAGAATGACCAGCTCCTTTCCTCCCTAAGTAAGCTAGTTTCCTTCCGCACGGTTTCTAGCGATCCTAGCTATGCCGAAGACTGTCGTCGAGGGGCAACCTACCTCAAGCAATTGTTTAAGCGGTATGGCGCTACGGCCACGCTCCTGCCATCGGAAGAGGGCAGAAACCCGATCGTTCACGCGAGATTTGGCGGCTGCGGAACGAAGGGCAGGAGCAAAGGGAAAACCATACTGTTCTACGGTCATTACGACGTGATATCTGCTTCCGAGAGCGCTAAGGCTGGATGGCAAACGCGACCATTTGAATTAACGGGGGTGAACGGATATCTGTATGGTCGCGGAGTATCGGATAACAAAGGTCCTTGCCTCGCTGCGCTGTTTGCCGCCGGCGAATTAGTACAGGAGCAGGAGCTAGGGGCCGACATTACGTTCCTTATTGAAGGGGAGGAAGAAAGTGGAAGCAGAGGGTTTGTTGATGCCGTTAGGAGAAATAAGGAGCTTATTGGTGATGTGGACTGGATTCTCTTAGCCAACAGCTACTGGCTTGACGATGATGTTCCGTGCTTAACTTACGGCCTTAGAGGGGTAATTCATGCTACAGTGGTAGTAGAGAGTGATAAGCCGGATCTACATTCCGGTGTTGAAGGTAGTAGACTTAACCGAGAGCCTACGATTGACCTGGTAAACCTATTGGCAAAATTGACCTCCCCAGACGGGAAGGTTTTGATTCCTGGTGAGATTCCATTTTGCGAGTATGCTGAGGTATTTGTTAATTATATTGTCTACAGGATTCTCCGAGCCCGTCCGCCCTATCACCCCCGCCGAAGAAGAAATGTACACCGCCATCACCGACGCCATTGTCGACAAACCCGACTGGTCCCACTTATCCGCGGCCCAGATAAAGGACCATCTGATGTCAAAATGGCGCTTCCCATCGCTAACAATCCACAAAGTCTCCGTCTCGGGCCCATCAAACGCGACCATCATCCCCCGCGCGGCGTCGGCTTCAATATCCCTCCGCATTGTCCCAGACCAGGAGCTATCTGTAATAAAAGACCAATTAGTCTCGTACCTGCGCAGCGAGTACTCCTCGTTCGGCAGTTACAACAAGCTCAACATCACCATAGACCACGAAGCGGAGCCCTGGCTGGGAGACCCCGAGAACGACGCCTTCAGAACATTGGAAGAGGCTGTTATGGATGAGTGGTCTGAGGGGAACGAGGAGCGGGTTAGACCACTGTACATCCGCGAAGGCGGGAGTATCCCCACTGCGAGGTTTTTGGAAAAAGAGTTTGGGGCTCCGGCGGCGCATCTTCCGTGCGGACAGGCGAGTGATCAGGCACATTTGGATGATGAGCGGTTGAGGCTTGTTAATCTTTATAAGGTATGTTTTTCTTCTTCTTCTTATGTTACCGAGGGGGTTTCCTGCGAGCGCGATAGTCACAGGACTGATTCCGGTGGGGTACTTTAGAGCAAGGCGATCTTGAAGAGGGTGTTTAAGGAGTTACCGAGGAAGTAGACTCTTTTTTATTTTTCATTTTGTCGTATTGCTATAGAATGTCGTGGTTGGTTGGAGCGATTGTGAGTGGGGAGAGGTTTTCTTGTAATACCCTAACAGAAAGGCTGGACATCTGTATGCTTGTACGGCAGTTGCACGTTTATGATAAACTTGTGAAAATAGCTGCGGTGGGGTACAGCGTTGTGTCACCCGTCCGGTACGGTAGATATTATATTTGCTGTATCATTAGAACAAATTCCTTATCAGTTGGTTTGGTAATTGAGTTTCATAGTTCGGCAGTCGCCGTGTATTGTAGAGCACGTTTCTCCAGAAACCCATCTCTATGGTTTTTAAATGCCAGAGTTGTGGGAGTGGTGTGGTGGGCAGCTGATTTTCTACCCAGCGAGCCGGGACACCCGAGCGGCTGATAGTATCCCATAGAAAATCTGATTAGCCAACTCATGCAAAGCCACAAGAGATAAGCATCCGCCACCATAGCCACATTTGGACCCACAGGCAAGAAAGAGAAACCAAGATACCGGTAATCCCAACCACCAACTGACCGCCTGTGACAACAACTATCTAATCGCTCATTCCTCTCTTTCCCTTTCCCTTTCCTTTTTCCCACTTTTTTTCCTTCTCCTCTTCACAACAACACCCGCCCGGCGATGGCGATACCGGCCAGATCACCCTTAGCGGGTCTCGCCCGAGTCGCCCTGCTCCTTACGACATCCTTACCGCGTCTACACTCCTACCCGTTGTCCAAGCGCGAACAAGGCGATCCCGAATCGAGCGGATTCTGGGTTAATGTCGGCGTAGCTGTCCTCCTCGTCCTCCTGGGCGGTATCTTTGCTGGGCTGACCCTGGGTCTGATGGGCCAGGACGAGATCTACTTACAGGTGATTGAGCAGTCCGGGGAAGGTGCCGAGAAGGCTCACGCGCAGAAGGTTTTACGCTTGCTGCAGCGCGGAAAGCATTGGGTTCTTGTCACTCTCCTGCTGAGCAACGTCATCACCAACGAGACCTTACCGATCGTTCTGGATAGGAGTCTTGGCGGCGGATGGCCTGCTGTCTTGTCCTCCACCGTTCTTATCGTCATTTTCGGAGAGATTATCCCCCAGTCTGTTTGTGTGAGGTACGGATTGAGTATCGGGGCTTACTTGTCGCCGTTCGTGCTCGGGCTGATGTACCTCATGTACCCGGTTGCGTATCCGACCGCGCTGTTGCTGGATTACATTCTCGGGGAGGATCACGGGACGGTTTACAAGAAGGCGGGATTGAAGACCCTTGTTACGCTGCACAAGAACCTTGGCCCGTCGCCCTCGGAGAGGTTGAATCAGGATGAGGTCACCATTATTTCGGCGGTCCTGGACTTGAAGGATAAACCGGTCGGTTCGATCATGACGCCTATTAAGAATGTGTTCACCATGTCTTCGGATACGGTTCTCGACGAGCGGGCTATGGATCGGATACTTTCGGCTGGTTATTCCAGGATTCCCATTCACGCCCCTGGAGAACCGACCAATTTCGTTGGCATGTTGCTGGTTAAGATCTTGATCACTTATGACCCGGAGGATGAGAAGCGCGTGGGGGAATTCCCTCTGGCTACGTTACCGGAGACTAGGGAGGAGACTAGCTGTTTGGATATTGTGAATTTCTTTCAGGAGGGTAAGAGCCACATGGTTCTCGTGAGCGATTCTCCCGGTGAGAATCACGGCGCGCTCGGAGTTGTCACTTTGGAGGATGTTATCGAGGAATTAATCGGAGAGTAGGCTACCCGGTGGTTTAATCGCTTTGATATGTGCTAATTTAGAATAGAGAAATTATCGATGAGTCTGACGTCTTTATTGACGTTCACAAAGCTATCCGTCGGATTAACCCTTCTCCGCTATCCCGCCGCTCAATTTCTACCCATTTCCCCTCTCTCAATGAGGTAGTCGTCTCCGCCGCCACCAACATTGCAGCTTCGGTCGCCGCCCCGGAGTCAACCAACCATCCCATCGGCCCTAACAGCAAACAGCCGGAGGATCTTCTGATCCACGACGGTGACCCGCGAAGCACAAACTCGACCCCACACAGCGATAGCGATCCTAACCACCCTTACCCACCAACCGCTGTCCGTCGCTCAAACCAACATGCCTCCCTCGCTGGTATCCCAGAAAACGTCCTCCCGCAACTAAAGTTCCTCGGGCCCGCAAACCTGGCCGGAAACCCCAAGTCTACAAAATACAAGGCCGTCAAGATCAAACCCGCCGGGAACCAAGACGAGCATATCCGCCTGCCCGTATCGCCGGGCGAGGGCCTCGGCCAGGTGATCCAAGCGCACGAGCTCCGCACCGCCTCACCAACAATTGCTCTCCCTAGCGGCGAGAATTCGCCAATCGGTGGTAACGCCGGCAACAACGGCGCACTGCTTGCCAACCCTTGGGCCACAACCTCCGACTCAGCGCTCCTCCTGAAGAAGCCAAACTCCAAAGGTGAGTACGAGGAGGGCCCCGACACGGAGAACGCCTCCCGCACCGGGAGTGCCAAGAAGCGCATTGCCAGGAGTGGGAGTCTTGTCGAACGTGTGGAGCATGTTAGTGGTGTGCCAAAGACTGTGATTGAAACTACTAGTAGTGGTAGCGATGAAAGTGGCAGCGGCAGCGAGAGCAATGGGAAGGAGAAGAGGAGGGGGAAAGATAGGAGGTGGAGGGGTAAAGGGGATGACGGTGAGACAAGACCGTTATTAGGTGGCTGGGGGGGTGGCTAGTTTGTCTTTGCGAACGAGCGATTAGGGATAGCATGGGATAGAGGTGGTGTAAAAATAATTGTAACTTTAAAAATTCCTTTACTGCTCACTTCTTATTCCGTTATCCTGCCTACTATTTTTTCCCTAGCTGGGTGGGCTGGTTGGCCATTTACTCTACTTGCCTTACTGTATCTTACTCGCTACCACATTACTACATCTCCACAGCCGCGCAGTACTAGCACTCCATCAAGATGCCCACGATCAAAATTTTAAAACCTTTGACATTTCATTCTCTTTCTCTCCTCCCCTTTCACTATCCATCATACTGAATACGCAGACTACGATATCGGGAAAACAAACAAGGTGACAACCGCGAACGACACCAACAATCCCGACACCAACGAACCTAATTCCCATACGCCGGCTTAGCACGGGGAATACCGTGCCTGGTCAACAAGTGAGCGTGAAGGTTATCAACCCGCTTGAACCCACGATCTCCAACATACAAGCACCCGTCAACTGGGCAATCCACACGGGCGTTGAGGTGCTTAGATTGGTAGTGTCTGGTGAGGGCTTGCTTGGTCTTGAAAGGGCCGCGCCAGGAGCAGCCGGGAGCTAGGCAGATGAGTTGACCGGGAGCGCAGGAGTGAAGGCCGCTGTGAGGGGGTAGAGTGCAGGTTAGTATGGCGCTCGGTGAGAGTGAGGTAGAAGATGGAGGGGATTGCTAACCTGTTGCCGGAGCACTTGGGGTATTCGCAGAATATGAGGGCGGGATCTGGGTGGGCGTTTCTGGGGGGGTTCACGGGAGCAGGAGGGATGTCAGGGTTGACTTCCGGGTTGTCTTGGTTAACATCGTCGGGGTTATCCGTGGTGCCCTTCCCTGGCCTAAGAAGGGAATACCATCCATTCTCTTCTGGGTAGAGTGGGAGATTGCCGAGTCCTGCAGGTAATCCGAGGCGGTTGCCGGGTTTGTCGAAACCATGTAGGCACCAACTACTCGGCTCTGAGGCCGAGGGATTCCTGCTCGAGGGTTAAAAAAAAAAAGCAAACAGAGACTTACATATTTCCGGTGTGACAGTAAGTTAAGTCAGCAGGTAAAGTGCAAAACTAGCGTCTTCCGACCAAAATTTGTATGAGAGAGGGGATGGGGGGAACCCCGTATATTTCTGTTTCTCGAGGAAGGTAATTGCACTTTTGCCGTACCCCTGCTGTTCTAATATTACAATGTGAGATGTGCATAAGCCTGCGGCTGCAAGAGATCCGACGAATAGTTGGCGGTGAACACGACCATGCGAGATGCAGGCTCAAGCCTTCGTACTATCTTACAACGTATTGATAATCGCATTTCATTGGGTGAAGGAATATAGTCCTCGCCGTACCACTGCGAGTACCGGGGGTTGTAGGTAAGTCTGTCAAGCCTCCCCTCATGGGCTCCACTCGCTCTGGGCCACTCAGAGGAGGGGACGGGATTTGCTCAAGCCTAGTCTCGAGAATTCGACAGACTTTTTTCCTTCACCAAATTGTCAAGGAATATCTACCAATTATGTGTTTTTGGAGGCTTCCGTTCGCATACAAACTCGACCTATGAGAGAGAATTTCGACAGACATTTGCGCACGCCATACTTGAGTATTGTATGCCACCGGCGAAACAAGACGTTCACAAGCAGGGACTGGCTACTGGTGACAGTTTCCGCTTTTGCCGGGCCGATATGGCACACTTGTCTACGGTATGGCCTCTACAGCTTCAGTTTGGGTCCGGTTAGTGGTAAGACTAGTTTGATTCTGTGGGAAACTTCATAGGAAAACGGCCGAGTCTGCGCCGGGTGGCCTTGTAGAATAGCATGACTAGTGAACCGGCGATGCCTGTCTGGTTCGTTTCACTTAGTAAATCACCACAAAGGGTAAGCTATGAACCTTGGTTAAGATCCTGACTTGCATACAACTATTCCTCACATCCCAAATCTGAAGTCTATACTGAGTTATGCCGGATGTGTGGATTTTCCTGCTGGCACTTTGTGCTATGAAGAGAAACACTGCTAAAAGATGAATCTTGACCGATTAGGTGTGTGACAAGATGAAAGGAAAATACAAGAGACCTTAACACGAGAGGTAACTCCAATGCCCTTGTGAGGTGGTCAATTACCGGGATCCTAACTTGAGATGTTCTTAAATTCTGCAGGTAGAAGTCTGCAATCGACTTTTTTGAATCTTTCTAGACTATTAAAACAATTCCGATACTCCAAAATGCAACATTTTTCAAGAAAACAAAAAAAAACATCTGCATAGCCGGAGGTCTGAAATCGGAGGAGGATGTCTGGAGAAGAAGTTGATTCTATCTTCGCACTTAGAAGGAAACCAAGCATTATTAGGTACACAACTCAGAAAGACTTTCACATTCTAATGTCTTCCTCTCTCATCCCCCACTTTCCCCACAAGAAAGCCCACCCCTTTTTTTTCTCCGCCTAACCTCACCTGATATCTTCTCTTCCATTCCCTTAGGTTTCTTCTCTTCCCTTCTCTTCAGCCGGACTTTTTTGCTTCTCTCCCAGCGGCTGTTTCGTCCTCTGAGTTCCGGATTATTTTTTGATTGTCCTTTATGAGAGAGATAACGAATTCTAGATATGTGGCCGTTGTTCTTAATGTTCCAGGGTCATGCTATCAATTGCATTACAAAGCGCCGGTGATTCGCTGTGACTTTGATTTCCCTGGATATTGATGGAGGTGATGGCGCGATCGCGTGGGCGAAGCTAATAGGAGAAATATGTTGTGGTGTGTATTCTCTATGGAGGTCGCTAGCTATGGTCCACCTTAAGTAGTGAAAGGTTGAGTATTCTACATGTGTAACCATACATCTGTTCATGCAGTAGAACGTTCATCCGTCCACACTTTTGTGTTCCTCCATCACGTGTGCTTCCGGTTGCCTGTTTTCCTCTCTGTTATTAATACAACCTTCTACTACTGAGATTGTCATACTATCGGTAGTCGTCTCTGTAATCCACTGTGACGCACTATTACCGATAGTCCCCTGCTATCCACCCTGGTAGCGGTTTTCACCCGTAGTCCCTATAGTCATCCACAGTGGCAATTCTACCGCTATCATACTGTACCTTCCCTCCAGAATATCTTAGGTTTTCGGGCTCGTCGCCCTTTGTGATAATCGCCATCTATGGTTCTTTACGGGAGAGACGTTCCTTTTGCTGTCCGGGCTAGTCCCGGGATTTGGGCATTCTAGGACCCTTCCGCCTATTTAAAACACTGCTATGTATAGTGGACAATTATCAATTCCTGATGATTGGGAATATCAATACGCTCGCGAAGTGCAAGGAGAGAAGCGATTGTATATTGAACTATGACTGGACGTATTTAAAGGAACCAAAGGAGGGTCAAGGGAAATGGATGGCCACGGAGGGCGATTTGTGGAAATATAGAGGAAAGGGAACTAAATGGGGGAAGAGAAAGAAAAGATAAAAAGAGAAATATTTTCTCGTCATAAAACAGATCGATACTGGGGGCACTAAGATATGACAAAAGAGTGGGAAGGTATTCCGTAGCTAGGTAGAATGTAGAGAGGAAATTGGGAAAGGGGTAGATCGAGAATACCACAAGAACCAGGGAAGACAAAGGAGATTATAAGAGAAAGACGATTCCGTCGTCGGGAAGCATGTGGGAAGACGACAACCGCGAACGATACCATCAATTCCGACACCAACGAACCTAATTCCCATACGCCGGCTTGGCACGGGAAATACCATGCTTGGTCAACAAGTGAGCGTGAAGGTTATCAACCCGCTTGAACCCACGATCTCCAACATACAAGCACCCAGGAACTGTGCAATCCACACGGGTGTCCAGGTGCTTAGATTGGTAGTGTCTGTTGAGGGATTGCTTTGTCTTGAAGGTGCCGGGCGAGGAGCAACCGGGAGCTAGGCAGATGAGTTGACCGGGAGCGTAGCAATGGGGGCCGCTGTGGGGGGGATAGAGTACAGGTTAGTATAGCGCTCAGTGAGAGTAGAGTAGAGGGGAGGGAGGGAGTGCTAACCTGTTGCCGGAGCACCTGGGGTATTCGCAGAATATGAGGGTGGGATCTGGGCGGGTGTTTCTGGGAGGGTTCACGGGAGCAGGAGGGATGTCGAGGTTGGCTGCCTGGTGGTCTTCATTGGCTCCCTCGGGGTTATCGGTGGTGCCCTTCCATGGTCCGAGAACGGAATACCATTCATCCTCTTCTGGGTAGAGTGGGAGATCGCCAAGTCCTGCGGGTAATCGGAGTCGGTTGCCGGGTTCGTCGAAGCTACGTATGCACAGAAGCGGGTGCTTGCTCTTGCTATCGGATCTGTCGTTCCTGCACGGGGGTTAAAAAAAAAAAGCAAACAGTGACTTACATATTTCCGGTGTGACAGTAAGTAAAGTCAGCAGCTAAAGTGCAAAACTAGCGTCGTCCGACCAAAATTTGTATGAGAGAGGGGAAGGGGGGAATGCCGTGTATTTCTGTTCTACGCTGGAGGGAATTGCACTTTTTTCTCACCCCGGTTGTTCTAATATTACAATGTGAGATATGCATAAGCCTGCGACTGCAAGAGATACGACGAATACTATAGTTGGTGGTGAACACGAGCATGCGAGATGCAGGCTCAAGTCTTCGTACTATCTTACAACGTATTGATAATCGCATTTCATTGGGTAAAGGAATATAGTCCCCGATTTGCCAGCACGAGTACCCGGGGTTGTAGGTAAGTCTGTTAAACGCCCCCTCATGGGCTCCACTCCCTCTGGGCCACTCAGAGGAGGGGACGGGATTTGCTCAAGCCTGATGCCGAGAGTTCGACAAAAAATTTTCCTTCACCGGATTGTCGAGGAATCTACCAATTATGTGTTTTTGGAGGCTTCCGTTCGCATGCAAACTCGACCTATGAGAGAGGATTTTGACAAACTTTTGCGTATGCCATACTTGAGTATTGTGTGCTACCGGCGAAACAAGACGTTCACAAGCAGGGATTGGTTACTGGTGGCAGTTTCTGTTTTTGCCTGGCCGATATGGCACACTTGTCTACGGTATGGCATCTACAGCTTCAGTTTGGGTCCGGTTAGTGGTAAGACTAGTTTGATTCTGTGGGAAATGTCATAGGAAAACGGCTGAGTCTGCGCCGGGTGGCCTTGTAGAATAGCATGGCTAGTGAACCGGCGATGTCTGTCTGGTTTGTTTCATGTAATAAATTATCACAAAGGGTAAGCTATGAACCTTAGTTAAGATCCTGACTTGTAAATGCCTATTCCTAGTGTCCCACATTTGAAGTTTATACTGAGTTATTTCTGAGGGGTAGAATTTCCTACAGGCACTTTGGACTAAAGTGAGAAACATAGCGAAAAGGTTCAATTTCAACCGTTGGGTGAGGAAATAAAAAGAAAATACAAGAGACCTGATATACTAGGGGGGGCGTCTCCAATGGTCTAGTGAGGCTCTCAATTACTGGTACCCTACTTGAGAGGTTCGTACCGTGTGCTGGTAGAAGTTTGCGATCGACTAATTCTTCTAGGCTATCAAAACAATTCCTGTACTCCAAAATGCAACATTTTTCAAGCCGACCAAAAAAACATCTGGGCAGCCAGGGGCTTGAAATCGAAGGAGGATGTCTTGATCTTGATTCAATCTTCGCACTTAGGGGGGAAATGGGCATCATTAAATACATAACTTAGTAAAACTTTCACATCCCAATATCTTCCTCTCTCAGCCTCACTTTCCCTACAATAACATCCGCCCCCTTCACTCTCCATCCAGTGTTCCCAACGGGCCAGGCCGATGGTAGGCTGGCCTATAGGCCGTAGGCCGGGCTAAGGCAGGCCGCTCCGGAAGACAGCCTAGGCCCATATAGGCCGAATCCGACCGGCCTACGAAAGCCTATCAGGCCTGATAGGCGCCTATAGGCCCGGAGATTAGCGTTGAGAACAGATTGCGTTAAGGGTATTCAACCCCCCACCCCCCCCTATTCCGAGTTTATCGCCTGTGACCCCCCTCCTCCCTTCACCTTCGGCTATTATGATACTTCTTAATTAATCACAAAACGAGTGATACTCAACCAACACAATAAAGCGTTAGAAAATTACCTCCAGGGTCACGAGCACAACCCTATCATACCATTATTCCCCCCTATTTTGTAAACTATTTACAGTCAACCTCTCCTATTGATGCCTTCGAAATAGTCACCGTCCTACTGCACACAGTTGATCCACCAACAGCAACTCTTTTTCTACAATTAATTCAACTAATTAATTCACTACCTCTGGTATTTTTTTGTGTTTTTTTGTGTTTTTTTTCTAATAAGCGAAACCGTTACTTTATTTTTAATCATATTCCGTAATTGGGAAATATTTACGGTGAATTTTGCTGTTGACACAGAGCAGCCGCTCACTATGAGTGGGTCGGCCGAAGCCGTATAGGCCGGCCTAGGCTATATATAGGCCAGGCCGGCCTATCAGGCAGCCGGGAAAAAGCCTATATGGCCTATAGGCGGGCCCGGCCAGGCCAGGCTCAGGCTTAACCAGGCCTACAGGCTCGGGCCAGGCTAGATCCGAGAGAAATTGGATAGGCCGGGCCCGGCTTTACCGAAGCCTGGCCGGCCTGGCCCGTTGGGAACACTGTCTCCATCTAACTTCAGCTAATCTCTCCTTTTTTATTTCCTTCGATTCCTCCTCTTCACTCCTCTTCACCCAAGCTTTTTTGCTTCTCTCCCAGCTGCTATTTCATTCTCCAACTTCCGGGCTATGTTTGCTTGTCCTTTATGCGAGAGATAATCAATTCTAGATGTGGCCTTTGCTCTTAATGTGCCAGGGTCATGCTATCAATTACATTACAAATCGCCGGTGATTCGCTGTAACATTGATATTTCCTGGATATTGATGGCGGTGGTGGCGCGATAGCGTAGGCGGAGCTGATAGGAGAAAGATGTTGTGGTGTGTATTCTCTCTGGAGGTTGCCAGTTACGGTTCGCCTTAAGTAATGAAGGGTTGGAAACTCTACGTGTGTAACCATACGTCAGTTCATGCGGTGGAACGTTCGCCAGTCCACACTTCTGTGTTCCTCCATCACGTGTGCTTCCGGTTGCCTGCTTTCCTCTCTGTTCTTAATACAACCTTCTACTACTGAGATTGTTATACTATCGGTAGTCGTCTCTGTAATTCACTTTGACGCACTATTACCGATAGTCCCCTGCTATCCACCCTGGTAGCGGTTTTCACCCGTAGACCCCCACAGTCATCCACAGTGGCAATTCTACTGCTACCTTCCCTCCAGAATATCTTAGGTTTTTGGGCCCGTCGCCCTTTGTGATAAGCGCCATCTATGGTTTACGGGGGAGACGTTCCGTTCGTTGTCCGGGCTAGTCCCGGGATTTGGGCATTCTAGGACCCTTCTGCCCATTTAAAACGCTGCTATGTATAGTAGACAATTATCAATTCCTGATAATCGGGAATATTAATACGCTCGCGAGGCGCAAGGAGAGAAGCAGTTGTATATTGGACTATGACTGGACGTAACTAAAGGAACCAAAAGAGGGTCAAGGGAAATGGGCAGCCACGGTGAGTAATTTGTAGAAAGATGGGGGAAAGGGAACTAAATGAGGGATGAGAAAGAAAAAATCACAGCGAATATTTTCTGGTCATGAAACGGATAGATACTGGGCGCGCTAAGATATGACAAAAGAGGGGGAATGTATACCGTAACTAGGTGGAATGTAGAGGGGAAATTGGGAAAGGAGTAGAAGAGAATATCACAAGGACCAGGGAAGACAAAGGAGATTATAGGAGAGACTATTCCGTCATCAGGAAAGCAGGTGGGAAGATAACAACCGCGAACGATAACCATCAATCCCGACACCAACGAACCTAATTCCCATACCCCGGCTTAGCACGGGAAATACCATGCCTGGCCAACAAGTGAGCAGCAAGATTATCAGCCCGCTTGATGCCACGATCTCCAACATACAAGCACCCAGCAACTGGGCAGTCCACACGGGCGTTGAGGTGCTTAGATTGGTAGTGTCTGGTGAGGGCTTGCTTGGTCTTGAAGGTGCCGGGCGAGGAGCAACCGGGAGCTAGGCAGATGAGTTGACCGGGAGCGCGGGAGTGAGGGCCGCTGTGGGGGGTAGAGTACAGATTAGTATGGAGTAAGGTAGAAGATGGAGGGGGATTACTAACCTGTTGCCGGAACACTTGGGGTATTCGCAGTAGATGAGGGCGGGATCTGGGCGGGCGTTTCTGGGAGGGTTTACGGGAGGAATTGGGACGTCGGGGTTGGCTTCTGGGTCGTCTTGGTTAACATCGTCGGGGTTATCGGCGGTGCCCTTCCATAGTCCGAGAACGGAATACCATTCATCCTCTTCTGGGTAGAGTGGGAGATCGCCAAGTCCTGCAGGTAATCGGAGTCGGTTGTCGAGTAGATCGAAGCCGCATTGGCCCAAGGGTGTGGCATCCAGCCTGCCATTCCTGCGCGGGGTTAAAAAAAAAAGCAAACAGTGACTTACATATTTCCGGTGTGACAGTAAGTTAGTAAGCAGGGAAAAGTGCAAAACCAGCGTCGTCCGACCAAAATTTGTATGAGAGAGGGGATGGGGGGGACGCCGTGTATTTCTGTTTCTCGAGGAAGGTAATTGCACTTTTGCCGTGCCCCTGCTGTTCTAATATTACTATGTGATATATGCATAAGCCTGCGACTACAAGAGCAACAAAGAATAGTTGGCGGTGAACACGAGCATGCGAGATGCAGGCTTAAGGTTTCTTACTGTATTACAAGGTACTGATAGCGGCCTTTCATTGAGTAGATGAATATAGTCCCCGCCATCCCAGTATGAGTACCCGGGGTTGTAGGTAAGTCTGTCAAGCCTCCCCTCATGGGCTCCACTCGCTCTGGGCTACTCAGAGGAAGGGGCGGGATTTGCTCAAGCCTGGTGCCGAGAGTTCGAAAGACTTTTTTTCTTCACAAAATTATCAAGGAATCTACCGATTATGTGTTCTTAGAGGCTTCCATTCGCATACAAGCTCCAAGCCTTCCAATGGGCCAACCCGGGTCCAAAAAGGGCCAGCCCGACCCGGCCCAAGCCCAACCAAGGTTGAGCCCAGCCCAACCCAGCCCAAGAAACGAAAGCCCGGGTTAGCCCAATGGGCCCAG